>Ga0222719_10002066_pt1 | contig 18743 bp, 24 predicted proteins | sample C33_34DmetaG_FD_165039 | JGI IMG/M metagenome (GOLD analysis project Ga0222719, IMG submission 165039) | Estuarine water microbial communities from San Francisco Bay, California, United States - C33_34D | ecosystem: Environmental > Aquatic > Marine > Unclassified | place: USA: California... | reverse complement strand
ATACTCGTTATGATGCCAGTGACGGCATTCAAGCAAAAGAAATACATCGAGATGAAGCATTAAAAATTTTATATATTTTAGAAAATCACCTAGATAAAAATAACACTATATGGTTATTTAATGATACTCCAAGTTTTTTAGATATAGCAATTTTGCCATTTATAAGACAATACAGAATAGCAGATATTAAATGGTTTGATGACGAAATGCCTTGTAAAAAAGTGCACTCCTGGGTAATTAGGTTTTCAGAATGGGATATATTTAACCAAATTATGATAAAAAATAAGCCTTGGAAAAACAATGACTCACCTGTATATTTTGGACTAAATTGAGTAAAAATAATGCTAATAGAAGATGAAATAATTTTTAATACATCTTTAGGCAACATAAAAATAGTATCTAAAAAAGAAGAAGTTGTTTCAATAGATTTCACAGAACATAAAATAAAACATTCAAATTCATTAATATTAAACAAATCAAAAAATCAAATAGAAGACTATTTATCAGGTAGAAGAACTATATTTGATATTTTAATTAATCCTCATGGTACTAATTTCCAAAAAAAAGTATGGAAGCAATTATCTCTTATACCTTATGGCATAACTATATCTTATTTGAAATTATCTGTTTTACTTAAAACATCGCCAAGAGCGATAGGAAATGCTTGTGGAAAAAACCCTATATTAATAGTAATACCTTGTCACCGGGTCATATCTAATAAAGGAGCATTAACTGGCTTTTCTGCTATAGGAGGAGTTAATACTAAGAAAAGATTACTAAAAATTGAAAAAATTAAAATTTAAGTATTTTATCTCTTATACTTGCTATTATTATAAACCAATAAAAACGTATTTTACCTAAAATAGTTTTATTGACCTTAAGGTCTTCATATTTATTTAATCCACATTCTGTTTTAATATATTTATTCATAACTATACATATCACTAATTATTTATATTTAGAAGGTGGTTGAGGATTATTTTCAGGATTAGTATCATGCTTACTAATACGTAAAATTGTTACCTTATCAACTAATTCTAATAAATCTTTTTCAATATTATCTGCCAAATCTTTTTTATATACTTCTTCATTATTTATATATATAGTAAAAGATTTTTTATATTTTTGCACCTTCTCCTTTACCTCTAAACAATCTTTAGTCCACTGATACAATGGATAATTTTCTATACCATTTTTTTCAGCCTCTAATACATAACCCATAAAGCCGTCGTATTGACTAAGTAAAGTACCTTTGTGTTTTATTAAAACTGATACTAAAGCATCTTTTTTATTAGAAGTAACTTTACTACTGAAAATATCTGTAAATTCAGAAGAAAAATATATTCTTACTTGATATAATAAAGGCTCAATCATGTATAATTCCAAAAATTTAAAAGTACTGTACTTTTTTTACTTTTATATAAGTAAACTAGATCAAGTTAATATAAATTAATTTTTATTAATATCTTCGTAGTTTTCAGAAAACCAATTATATGCATCTTGCAAACCATTTCTAAGACTAATTTTAGAGCACCATCCTAAATTATTAATTTTAGAGATATCCATAACTTTTCTATACATACCATCTGGATAACTATCATCAAATCTTATAGCCCCCTGCCAACCAGCTATATTTTTTATCATATTAGCAAATTCAATAATGGAAATTTCTTTACCTGAACCTATGTTAATATGTTGACCATCACTATAATTTTCCATCAAAAATATAAGTCCTTCTGCTAAATCATCTACATGCATAAACTCTCTTAATGGCTTTCCTGTTCCCCATAAAATAACTTCTTTTTTGTTAAATTTTACTGCTTCATGAAATTTACAAATTAAAGCTGCTACAACATGACTATTTTGAGGATGAAAATTATCTCTTGGCCCATATAAATTAGTAGGCATGACAGAAATATAATCTACACCGTGTTGATTTCTATAAAATTGACATAATTTAATACCTGCAATTTTAGCTATAGCATAAGCTTCATTCGTAGGCTCTAATTCTCCTGTAAGAAGAGATTCCTCTTTTATTGGTTGCTTAGCATCTTTAGGGTAGATACAACTTGACCCTAGAAACATAAGTTTTTTTACATTATGCTTAAAAGAATTTTCTATTATAGAATTTTGAATAGCTAAATTATCAAATAAAAAATCAGCAGGATAAGTGCTATTTGCAAAAATACCTCCGACTTTTGCAGCAGCTATAAAGACTGTATCTGGTTTATTTTTATTAAACCATTTATTAACAGCTGGACTATTCTTAAGATCTAAAGTTTTTGAAGTAACCGTTAAAATTTCACAGTCTATATTTTGTAAAAGCCTAATTAAAGCACTTCCAACCATTCCGTTATGACCAGCAACAAAAATACGCTTTCCCTTTAATGAGTATTTATAAGATTTAGACTCTATCAACCATCAATTCCAAATCGCCTTGTTTCCTGCTCTAACCCTACAGTTTTTAAATCTTCTTTTACCATTTCGTGGACTAAGTCTTCAAATTTAGTTTGAGCTTTCCAGCCTAATATTTTATAGGCTTTTGAAGAGTCTCCCATTAGAAAATTAACTTCTGTAGGTCTAAAATACCTTTCATCAACTTCAATTAAAACATTTTTACTATTTTTACTTAATCCTTTTTCTTGAACACCAGAACCTGTCCAAATAATATCCTCATTAATTTTCTTAAATGCTACCTCAATAAATTCTCTAACAGTATGTGCTTCTCCTGTAGCTAAAACATAATCATCAGCTTTATTTTGTTGCAACATCATCCACATTCCTTCAACATAATCTTTAGCATGGCCCCAATCTCTCTTTGCCTCTAAATTACCAATATATAATTTTTCTTGAAGTCCTAACTTAATAGCCGCAACAGCCCTTGTTATCTTTCGTGTTACAAAAGTTTCTCCACGTATAGGACTTTCATGGTTAAATAAAATTCCATTACAGGCAAAAATATTATAAGCCGCTCTATAATTAACAGTTATCCAATATGCATATAATTTAGCTGCGGCATAGGGAGATCTAGGAGAAAATAAAGTATCTTCATTTTGAGGAACACTAGAAGTATTTCCATATAATTCTGATGTAGAAGCTTGATAAAATTTAACTTTCTTTGTCATATTTAATAACTTAATAGCTTCTAATAACCTAAGTGTACCTAAACCATCAGCATTAGCAGTATATTCTGGAGTTTCAAAACTAACCTGAACATGACTTTGAGCAGCTAAATTATATACCTCGTCTGGGTTAATTTTTTGCATTAAACCTATCAGATTAGTTGCATCTGTCATATCTCCATAATGCAAATGAAATTTTATATCTTCTGAATGTGGGTCTTGATATAAATTATCAATTCTACTGGTATTAAATGATGAAGAACGTCTCTTAATACCATGAACTTCGTAACCTTTTTTGAGAAGAAACTCTGCTAAATAGGCTCCATCTTGGCCTGTTATTCCTGTAATTAAAGCAATTTTATTTTTCATAAATAGACTATATAATTTATATAATAATATGTGAAGATAATATAATTATTAGTTTGTTTATTTTACAAAATTGAATTAATTCAAGATTATTACAATTGTTTTCCAGAATGAATAATAGCATCTAAATTATCAGGTTGAATTTCTATCCAACTTACAAAACAAGAATTGCTACCCATTAAAACATACCAATCTGCCTGCTCATAATTTGGCCAAATAACAACAGTATCAATTTTATCAATAAAATCTTTATCTTGGTTAATATTATTAATTTTATATCCATTAATAAAATTAATTAATGTCTTATTAATAATTTTGAAAGGTATTATATGAGGCATTTCTATCTTACCTTTTTTTAAAATTGCTTCAAAGGATTGGCATGATTTATCTATATTATTGTTATAATCTTTTTCAGATAAAGGAATTGTATCCCATTTAGCTACATACCCAGCAGGAACTTTTTCTGCATATGAAGATATAGTATATAAAAAGGTAAAAAATAAATAGACGCATAATTTCATAAGTAATAATCCTTTTTTTATAAATTTAAATTTTTATTTAACAATTTTTAAATGATTCGGTTTATCTATCTTTTTTTCTAATTTATTATTTTTATTAGTATTATTTTTTAATTTTTTTATATTATTTAATATATTTTGCCATGTAGAACCAACTCTTTTAAATCTAACATATAAATTTTTATTATTGCTAATTTTATCAGAAAACTCTTGAAAATGTTGCTCTAAATCAATCACAGCTTCTTCATTATCAATATTTTTATCTTTTTCATTTATCTCTATAACAAAAATTTTCTTCATATTAACTCTTTATTTATTTTGAGAATGATTATCATTCTCATTGACAAGCAAAATAAACTAAACTATAAATAATATTAATAAGGACAATATTAGTTTCCTCCCAAGAAAATAATACTCACCTTATTACGTTTTAAGAGAGTAAGTGAGTACCTCCACTTACTCTCTTTATTAATTACCTTCCTAAATCTAAATCATTATACGTAACGTCCTCAACTAATTCCCCTGTAACATTATAAATACTTCCAAAAGCCTCATCATTAGGTTTATCTATTCTAACAACACCATTAATGCCAATAGGTTGATACATATGTCTTATTTTTATAGGTTTATCAAATCTTACCATTAACATCTGATTAGGTGGAGGTGGAGGAATGTGCATACACATTCCAGCTGAAGGAACTAAAACGAATTCTGTAACCGTTTCCGCTTCACCAAAATCAACATCTAAAGGAACCATAAAGCCAGTAAGCCTTATATTTACTCCATCTAATTCACTTACCGTAGCTAAACCCGCCTTTTCAACTGCTAATAGAAAATTAGGGTCACTCCACATCTCATCTGTTACTCCACCTTCAGGCACAAAATCAAATGCATCCACAGGAAGTAAATCTGTCCATGTTATGGGTAAAACTTCGTTTTCATTAGTTATTTCTATGCTATTATTTGCATATATTGATGAAGTAAATAATATACAAAATATAAATATATTAAAGATAAAAGCTAAAAACTTCATTATGAACTCCAAGTATCAAGTATAAATTATATTAAATTTTTTTAATAATAATATTAAAATAGTAATAATTACATAACTTACAACCAAAATTGGTCCCGCTGGTAAATCTATAATTAAGGATAACAATATTCCAATTACTACTGAAAATAAACCACTTATCCATGCAATTTTATAAGGAGTTTTACTCTTAAGTGCTGCTAAAGCAGGTAAAATTAAGCTTGCGAATACAACATAAACTCCTACTAGTTGCACAGAAGAAGTAATGGCTAAAGAAAATAGAATGTAAAACCCAATACCATTTAAATTAATGGGTAAAAACCAAAGTATTAAAATAAGTATATAAATTGGTATATGTATTAACACATCTTGCCAGGTAACAAATAGTATTTGCCCAGAGAGTAAATGCCGTATTTCTTCCCCACCAGTTGGGTGATCAGCTAATAATAAAATAGATAATGAGGCTGCTAATATGAAACTAACACCAATAATAGCCTCTTGTTGTGACTTAATTTTATTTTCAACCATCTTAAAGAAATAAGCTGCAATTAATGCAAAAATTAGGGCTATTAGTTGAGGCAACCAAGCTTGATCATTTTTAAAGTATAGGTTTGATATTAATAAGCCTAAACCAGCAATTTGAGCTACTGCCAGGTCAATGAATATAATGCCACGTCTTAATACCTCTATTCCTAAAGGCGCATGAGTAATTGTTATAATAAGACCAGCTAATAAAGCTGGCCCAATTATTGTTAAAAGGTCGTTATTTGTAATATAATGCATCTTGTAAAATTTTAATTGAACTATCAAATAGTGCAAATAAATTATTACTTTCTTCATTTCCTCCTATTGTATAAGGTAAAATAACAAATGGTATTTTAGTTTTATTTGATAGCCAGTTTGCACCTTTTGGTGGATCATATGGCGATACAACTATTAAATCTACTGTATCTATATTTACAGTTTGTAATATATCATTAAGGTGCGCTGCAGTTGGAGGAATACCTGGTTTAACTTCTAACGCAGCTACTTCTTTTAAGTCCATCCAATTAAACATATAATCAAAAGATTTGTGATGAATAACTATATTTTTACCCTTAATACTTTGTATTTCTTTTTCCCATTTTAAAAGAGACCTTTCCCACCTAGAAATAAAATTATTGTATCGTGAGTTATAAAAAGATTTATTTGTAGGGTCTAAAATAACTAACCTCCTAAATAATTCTTTAGCTATGATAGGAATATTATTAGGATCTAAATGCACATGGGGGTTACCTTCTGGGTGAACATCGCCGTGCCCACGGTCTATGGATTTTGGAACATCTATAATAGGAGTATATTTTGACGCCATTAGATATCCTATACTTCCAGGTTGAACTTCTGCCCTAGCCTTTTGTATTAATATAGGCATCCAACCCACTTCCAAGCCAGCACCACTGCAAAATATTAAATCAGCTCGTCTAATTTTTGAAATCAAACTTGGCCTAGCACGTATATGATGTGGATCTTGTTTAGCATGAGTAGCTGAAAATGCTGTTATTTTTTCTCCACCTATTTCTTCAGCTAGTGATTTCCATTCTGGCTCACAAGAAAATACATTTAATTCTTTTGCAATTAATGTACTGGAAAAAGATAATTGCATAATTATTAATGTTATTATTTTTTTAAGCATTATTACCTCATTAAATAGTAAATATTAGCATCACGAATGCAATATTATTGCAAACGTGATACTATATCTATCTAATAAAATCAAGCATTATATATTAAAATTTATGAGCTCCATGAGCACCAATACTTATAATATATTGCACTGTATATTGATTATCAGTTGAACCACTAGCTAATTCATCCTGGTTAAATTGCCAACGGACGCGACTAAATTCACTATTTGTCCAGTCAGCCATAACCGCCCAAGAGGTAGGGTCATACCCTTCACCATCCATATTAGTGCCTATTAAGCCTGTAGGAACACCTGCCGTTTCCATCTGACTATAACGTGCACCTCCACGCCAGCTAGAGTTAAATTTGTAAACACTCTGTACATACCATCCATATGAAGTACCATTATATACTACATCATCGTAAGTTCCATCTTCATTACGTGCAAAGAACTCACCTTGTAAAGTCAATTCCTGTTCTCTGACATTACCAGTTGGAGCTAAAGAGTATCTAAAATCAGTTACGTAAAGAGTAGAATCACCTTTAAACGTATTATCACCATCATTACCTGCACGACCTCCTGAATTATCACCATCAACGTAATAAACTCCTAAACGCCAATTTTGGTCTTGGTCAATATCACCTCCAATACGGGCAAATGCAGACATAGCTCCTACACTTTCTCCATCTCCTCCTTTTATAGGATAGTCATCACCACGGAACACTCCAGCACCAATTTCAGCATAGTAATCTGTTGGTAACGTATATGTAATTTCTGCTCCCTCATCATTCCAACCTTTATTCAAATAAACTCTATAAGGAAGTGGCCTATTAGCAAAATCATCTGCATGCACATGATGTTCATTCATATACCCTAAAGTCCAAAATGCTTTACCTGCTTTAAGACTCATACCATCAGGAAAATTGAAATTAGGAGTCGTCATTAAATAAGCTTCCTCTAATTCAACTTTGTCTTCTCCATCTTCTTTAACAATAGCTGCTGTCATACTTCCGTAAAACTTATCATCTATATTACTTGAGAAGTTTAATTCTGACTCACCCAGTTGTAATCCTTCACGACCTCGCTCTCCTTCATGGCCAATAACAAAACCTTTAACTGCTGGTTCTGCTGATTTCATGGAGAAATTATTATATTTTCCGTTAAGAATTATACCTATAGATGGATTAAATTCATTTCCATATATTTTACTTTTTGTTGAAGTTGGTTCAGAATTTTTACCTTCACTATTTTCCATCTTAGCAATTTTGGCTTCTAATTCTTTAACTCTATCTTCTAATTCACCTGCAATAACAAATTTTGTAAAAACAAAAAATGTCATAATCAATGAAACTAATGTTTTATAAATAAACATTTATTACTCCTTTTTTAAATTATTAAATTGTAAACTAAAATTAATGCAAATTTATTTCTTTTATGAAATACTATCGCACAATAGAACAAATTTTTTTATTATTTATATGTACCTCTAATCTCCTTTCTTAATTTTAAGATTTAACAGATAAACCATCTCTAAGCGTATTTTTGTATATCTGTATCGCGGGAACAATAGTTGCTATCAGGGCAGCACATATTATTGCAATAATTATTTGTAAATCGTAATTTTTAAGTGAAAAACTATCAATAAATATGCCATAATTATTTTGTAAATAATCCTTACCTATAGTAAATATTATAATCATAATAATATAGCCTAAAATACAAGACACTATAGATATTATAATAGATTCTACTAGTAATAAGCTCACTATATTATTTGGAGATGCGCCAACAGATCTCAAGATTGCCATTTCTCTTCTTCTACTATTTAAGCCTGCAATAGTCATGGCTATCATCCCTAATAGAGCTATAACAATTATTAAAAATGTAATAAATTTAAAAGCTCTATCTACATTACCGGTTAATGCCCATAGCCTTGATAAGGTTAAACCAGGCATAACAGAGCTTATTGGCTCCTTTTTATAATTCAAAACATCTCTTTGGAACTGAAATATTTGCGTTCTATTTTTTAAAGAAATAAATATTGCTGATATAGTCTTTGGTTTTAATTCTCTTTCCATAATCTGCTCTATGGAGACATCAATTACTTTTTGATTTCCTATCCACCCAGTATGCATAGCTTCCGCTCCAGCTAAACTTATATAAACAGCGTTATCAATGGGAGTGCCAGTAGGTTCAAGAATACCTGATACTTTAAAACCTAGGTCTGCATGATTATATCCCGCATGATCGTCATGATCTGCATGATCATCATGATCTTCATGTTTTGCGTGGTCGTCATGGTCCTCATGTGTTGCATGATCGTCATGATCTTCATGTTTTGCGTGGTCGTCATGGTCCTCATGTGTTGCATGATCGTCATGATCTGCATGATCATCATGGCCATTACTTTTATCTGAGTGGAAGGAATGAGCCTCACCACCTTCAGATAAACCATGAGTTATTATTATCTCTGAACCAATATTATATTTTAATTTTTTTGCTACCAAACTGCCTAAAACTACGTCAAAAACATCATTAAATGGTTTTCCAGAATTAAACTCTATTTTTTTTCCTGAAGAATATTTTATCTCTTTAAAATAATCATTATTGGTGCTTATTACTCTAAATCCTTTATGGCTATCCCCCAAAGATATTGGTACAGCCCATTTTATTTGCTTATTACTAGTAATTTCTTCAAATGTATCCCATTTTATTGTATTACTAGGCTCTCCAATTAAAAAAACACTATTAAGTAAAATTTGTAAATTTCCTCCACGGCCGGCAACTACACTATCAACCCCTGATACGGTATTTTGAAAGCTTGATTTTACAGTTTCTTGTATTCGCGATACTGTAAAAAATAATGAAATAGAAAATGCTAGAGTTATAATAATTAATAAACAACTCAACCATCTATTTAGCAATGACTGAAATACTAAAGTAAATTTAATCATTATTTATCTCACATATTTCATTAATATTTTTTACAGTTTTGAATTTTTTTGATAATTTATTATCATGACTAACCATGATTAGCCCCTGTTCGTTATCATCAAGCGATTTAAACAATAAATTAATAAATTCTTTTTGACTATTGCTATCTAAAGCAGAAGTAGGTTCATCAGCTAGAATAATCTCTGGCTTACCAATTAATGCTCTAGCTACAGCAACTCTCTGTTGTTGTCCGATACTTAGTTCATATGCTTTACGGTCTATAAGTTCTTCATAGTTTAAGGCTAACTTGTCCATCAATGCCTTAACATCTTCATTATTGGATTTTAATTCCTTTTTTTTAGAATAAGCCTTACCTAATAAAATATTATTTTTTACTGTCAAATAAGGTAATAAGTTAAAAGTTTGAAATACTATTCCAAAATGATCTCCTCTAATTATATCTTTTTGACTAGATGAAATTTTACTAACAGCTGTTCCTAAAATATTGATTTCACCTTTATTAAAATTTAGAGCACCTGATATCAAATTTAAGAATGTTGACTTACCAGCTCCAGAGTCCCCATATATTAAGAGACTTTCACTCTTATTTAATTTAAAGTTTCTAATTTTAAGACTAAAATTACTATTATTTAATGCTTTATATTCTAAATTTTTTATTTTAATAAGGTTTTTGCTCATACTATAATTCTTTAAATATTATATATTAAACGCAATATTATTTATTATTTGCAACAATATTGCAAATAATAATTAATAACATAACATTTATTGACATTTTTGGCAAATAACAGGTATTTCGATATTAATATCTGGACTGAGAACCACTCCGAGCTTTTTTGAACTTTCTTTTAAATCTAAACCCATACTCTCGTTACATGTTTCTATAACGGTCAAACAGCTTGTACATATATTAGTTATATGGGTATGCTTTTCATCAGTATTATCGCATAACATATATTTATTTAAATAAGATATTTTATGAATAACATTCAGCCTAACCCAAAACTCTATTACCCTATAAACTGAAGAAATATTCAAATTTTTACCCCTGTCTCTTATAATAGAATTAATATCATAAGCAGATATAGGTTTATCACTTTCCAATAAAACATCTAAAATAAGCAATCTATTTGGAGTAAGAGACTCATTTTTCTCCATGCAGAGAGATATTGCTTTTTCTTTCTTTTTAATTTTATTTTTATCAATAACCATAAAATAACAATAACATAAATATTATATTTGACAATTTATTTCTTAAATGCAACATTATTGCATTATTATATAATATTTACCTAAGGTGCTATGGCTCTCCTCCTAGCACCTTAGTTTTAGAGTACAAATAAATTAGTTAAATGAATACATTAGAAACAAAAATAAAGCCAAAGAGAGCACTTGCCTTAACAGCAGCAAGTTTAGTTACTAGTATTAGTATGTGTATATGCTGTGCTTTACCTGCATTATTATTATTATTAGGTGGAGGACCAATCTTATTATCTTTATTTTCTACTTTTCCAAAATTACTTTTATTGGAAAAATATAGCCTCTTATTATTTTTAGTTTCAGGCACATTAGTAACAGCAAGTGGTATTTTAAAATGGAAAAATAGACATTATGCCTGTCCTTCAGACCCTAAAGCAGAAAAATCATGTAAAAAATTAAATTGCTTTAACAAATATTTATATATATTTACTGTAATTATATTTTTGGTCGGAGCATTTATAACTTTTATACTTCCAAAGATTTCGCAAAACAGCCTATTCCTAAATTAAGTAAAAATTTAGACTTAGTTTATTTTATTGGCAATTTCAACAAGGTTTTCATCCGGGTCACGTACGTATATTGAGCGCAATTTACTATCAGCTCCTATCTGATCAGTAGGACCAAACTCGATATTTATTGAGTTTTTTAGGAATATATTCTTCCATTCTAAAATATTAATTTCAGAAATAAAACATATATCAGCAGTCCCAGGTTTTGGTAATTTTGCACCTGGATTAATCAAATTATTAGATTCATGTAAATTTATTTTTTGTTTTCCAAATTTAAGGCACTTTCTTGAATTAGAATTTTTACTTAGCTTAAATTCCTCATATTTCATCCCTAAAATATTACAATAGAAATTAACCGTCCTATTAATATCTTTAACCGTTAAAACTATATGATCAATTGAAACTATCATATTAATTAATAATCTTATGCAATAATTCTGTCATTTCTATTATCCTACTATCTTTCAAAGCAGCAGCTCTTATTGGAGCGATAGCTCTATATTTGGGATCTTTAAACATACTTATAAAATTTTTTCTTGAAGGATACCTTACTAAAATTACTATATCCCAATCGTCCCTTCCAATTATGGAATTATGAGATCTTCCCATCCATATAGGTTCTCCTCCATACAATGGTTGAAATTTAGCAAATTCTTTACCATAAACTTTATAGGCTTCTTTTCCAGTTAAGCCATCTACCCCGAAACCTAGTTTAGCCTTATCTAAATATTTTAGTAAGTTTAACATAACTACTGGCTCGTCTAAGTTACCTTTAGCCATTAAATCTAGCGAGCCTTCTTCAACATCTATACTTGCTTTCATATTTTACTCCACTGGTAGTTCCAAATCTCTATAAAAATTAACATTTGTATCTTTTCTATTTTGCAAATCATATATTATATTTGATAAACAATCCTTAGCTTTTTTTGAGATTCCCAATAAATCTTTATCTGTATTCCATTCACTATGATCTTTAGGTTTCCAAGAAGAATAATTTTTTATTAATTTACAAAAATTGTCACAACTTAAAGTATAAATTCCATTACCTTTTTCTAATTCTATTTCTTTTACACACTCTTCAATTAAATAAAACTTCCAGAGACCATATGGCAATGTTGCACAATTTTTTTCATTAAATTCATATAAAATTTTAGTCTCGTCATAAACTTCTTGAAGATCCCAAAAACATTCTTCTATTAAGTTAAAACATTTAGTTAGTTTTGAATGGTATTTATTATTAAACTTATTCATCATTAAATATTAGCTCTCATTCTGTTCCAGGTTTAATTTTATTTTGCATAAATTATATTTATAATATATTAAAATTTATCAGGTCAATTTCTATGTTATATGCTTATATGACAAACTTTTAATATTCTGATTAAATATTACTTTTATATACGAGGTAATTATTATGCCTAATTACGATTTTTCATATGATCCTGTTACTGCTATAAGTGAAGATAAAGCTAAAGGAAAAACAGCTGAAATATTTTTAGATATTAGAAAAACTATGCATATTCCTTTTATTACTTCAATTTGGAGAGGACTTGCCAGTATAGAAAATAGTTTAGAAGATATATGGTCTATTAGCAAACCTATATATTTGACGGGAACACCTGAATTAGCATTAAATAATATGATTAATTCAATAAATCTTCCTAAACCTCCAGCTATCAATATGAAAGCCTTTAATCATAAAGATCTACATACTATTAAAGAAATTATAAAAGTTTATAATAGATCAAATGGAATGAATCTAATGGCATTATCTGCCTTAATTAAATCAGAATATAAACCACGCTTATCTATATCTATTATATCTCCTAAAGAAATAAATGCTAATTTTCCCAAATTATTAGATAAAGATGATATATCAAATACAAATTGGAAATGTGTAAAAATAGTCAATTCATTAGGAGCACCAAATGGAGTTAGTAGTCATGTTGCAACTTTATGGAGGCATTTGTCTTACTGGCCTAATTTTTTAAATGAGGTCATACATAGTTTTGAAAAAATATCTATGAATGGTGATATTATTAATACACAAAATGAAGTATTAAACTATGTCAATAATAATGGAATTAATTTAAAAAGACAAAAATTTAAATATACATATATAAATAATTTAGCATTAGAAACAATAAGAGACTACGTAAATACAAACAACCAGGTTATCAGAATGGTAGTTCTAGGAAACATTATGAAAAAATGGTTAGAAAATTAGTTTTTCATAGAGTCGCTCAAAAATGTATATCCTAATTCTTTTAGTTTTTTTGATACATTTTTAGAATCCTCATTAGTTCTATTTTGACTTAATTTAGATTTAGCTATTTTCTTTGAAATTATAAGTCTAATACCTACAATTTCTTTAAGCATGGCAGACATAAAATTAGATGATACTTTATTTAAGTTCCAATCTTTTTTATTAGAATCCTCCTTCTCAAAATGTTTTGTTAAAACCTTCAAAGAATTAAGTATAATTTTTTCATCGTGAATAAATTGAATATTACCATATAAGTGAACTGCTTGATAATTCCAAGTTGGAACATTTTCTTTGTTTTTAGTAAGGTACCAATTAGGACTAATATATGCATTTTCGGACCTAAATATAATCATCACCTCATCATTATTAGATAATTCACTATATATATTATTAGCCTTAGCTATATGACCTACTAATTCCATTTTTTTATTAGAAGATTTATTTAATAATAAAGGTAAATGATTAGCCATTAAATTATTTTTAGAATTTGATACTATTGTTGCTAATGGAAAATTTTCTATAATTCTTTTAATTTCTCTACTTCTATTTTCACCAAAGTGTTTTGGTACATACATATTTTATCCAATATTCTAATATTAAAATAAGCTATATTTTATCTTAAAAGAATTATATTGTTTAGCTACACTTTTTTTTAACATACAAGATCACATTATAATGCAAAAAAAAATATCTAATAATAGAGCAGGCATATTACTTATGGTTACTGCTATTTTTTCTTATTCCTGTATGGATGGTATTATTAGATATTTGTCACAGTACTATAATGTAATTACTCTAGGTATGTTCAGATATTGGTTTTTTATTTTATTTGTTTTATTTCTTTCTTCAAGAAATAGATATTCATTTATTGAATTATCTAACAGTAAGATTAAATATTTACAAATTTTAAGAAGTACTATTTTAACAGTTGAATTATGCTTAGCCCATTATTGTTTTTATAAAATTGGTTTAATAAATACTTCTGCAATTTTTGCAGTGGGACCTTTAATTGGAACTGCACTGTCAGTTATTATTTTAAGGGAAAAAGTTGGCTGGAGAAGATGGTTAGCAATAACTTCTGGTTTTATAGGAATACTAATAATTTTAAGACCTGGTTTAATTCCATTTGAACCCTTCTCTTTTCTGGCTTTAGGTTGCGCATTTTTATTTGCTATTTACCAAATACTTACAAGACTAGTTTCTAGATATGATAATAATGATACTACATTATTCTACACAGCCATTATTGGGACATTAATTTTATCATCTATAGGCCCATTCTTTTATTCTGAAGTTAAAAATATTGATTGGTTTTGGATTATGCTAATGTGTATATTAGCATTAATAGCTAATATATGTATAATCAACGCATTAAAAATTTCAGAAGCTTCTCTTCTGCAACCTTTTAATTATCTACATTTAGTATTTGTATCTATTATAGGAATTTATATATTTAATGAGACTCTAGAAATACCTGTGATTATGGGAGCCTTAGTCGTTATAGGTGCTGGCTTATATACTTTCTGGCGTGAAAATTTAAACAATTAAATGATTATTAATAAAGGCTAAATATACATATTCAAAATAACTAATGTATCTGTTCACTTCCTTTTTTGGTTTGTAACTACATCTACTAGTACTGCGATAATTAAATTTAATATTGTGATAGAACCTATTGCAACAAAACTATAAAAATAAATCCAAGTCCACCAATAAATTTTTTGTAAAGGTAACATTACTTGTTCCCAACTGGATAAAGTAAGAACTTGTACTAGAGTAATCATAGAAATTCCCATATCCTTCCATCTTTCAGGATCTGCCTCCGAGAATAAAATTGAGCCAAATGAAGCATAAATATATAGTATAATAAATAGTAGAAGGGCTACATAAAACACTCTTTTAATGGATTGGAATAACGCCTCTATTAATTCTTTTAACTCTGGCACAGCAGATATGAGTCTTAAAACTCTAAAAATTCTTAATAATCTTAATAATAAAACTGATGAATTAGGGCCAATAGGAATAATTGAAATAAGAACAATTATTGTATCAAAAATATTCCATCCACTTTTAAAAAAAAGTCTTTTATTAGGTTCAGCAATAAACCTAATAATTATCTCTATAACAAAAAAAAGAGTAATGAGAATATCAGTAATTAAAAATAATGAAATAAGTGTTTCACTAATTTCAAAAGTAGATGCCCCAATAAGAAAAGCTGAAATAATAATAGCTATAATAACAATAGATTGAAAAACTTTATGCTCTTTAATTTTATAAAAAACATCTTTGTTTAAAAAAGAATTAATCAAAGTAATATCCAAATATGTAAAAAATATTAATTAATATAAATATATATTTTAGTCAATTTAAGTATAAAAAGTAGAATAATCTTAGAATAAAATCTGTTTATTTAATAATAAGGTATACTTACATATGTGGGTGTTATAGATGATAAATAAAAATCTTTTAATTATATTAGGAAATCAATTATTTCCGATAAAATATATTAAGAATACAGGCTGCACTGAAATTTTTATGTCTGAAGACTACGGATTATGTAAGGAACAAAAGCATCATAAATTAAAAATATTAATGTTTTTTTTAGCTATGCGAGAATACAAAAATGAGCTAGAAATTAATGGTTTTAAAGTTCATTATCATAGTATAGAAGATAAAGACTTTACAGACAGTTTTGAAAAAAAGTTGTCCCTAATCATAAACAACAACTCTATAAAATATATTCACCAATTTGAACTGGTTGATAGCTTTTTAAGAGATAAAATAAAAAATATTAAAAATATTAAAAATATTTCATGGACTAATCATAAAAACCCAATGTTTATTTTATCTAAAAATGATTTTAGAGAATACAGTGATAATAAAAATAATTTTTTACAAGCACATTTTTATAAATATATAAGAAGAAAAATGAATATTTTAATAGACCCAGAGGGCAAACCTATTGGAGGTAAATGGTCATTCGACGATGAAAACAGAAAAAAAATTACTAAAAATATTACTATTCCTCAAAAGCCTAAGAAAAAAAATTCAAACAATTTAACAAAAGTGAAAGAAGATATTCTAAAATATTTTTCGGATCACCCCGGCAATATGGATAATATTTGGTTTCCAATAAATAGAAAAGATACTTTAAAATGGTTAGATAATTTTTTACAATTAAAATTTAATCATTTTGGTGATTATGAAGATGCTATTATAGAAGATAATAATTTCTTATTTCATAGTAACTTAAGTCCTATGATGAATTTAGGTTTAATTACTCCAGAGGAAATTATTGATCGAGCACACAAAATATATAAGAAAAATAATATTTCTCTTAATTCATTTGAAGGTTTTATCAGACAAATAATTGGATGGAGAGAATTCATCAAAGGTATTAATGATACAAAAGGACAAGACCAAATAAAATCTAATTTTTGGAACCACTCAAGAAAATTGTCAATAGATTGGTATAAGGGTACAACAGGAATAAAACCGTTAGATGATACAATCAAAGATTGTATAGATTATGGATACACTCATCATATTCCAAGATTAATGATATTATCTAATATAATGACTCTATCTAGAATTCATCCTGATGAAATCTATAAATGGTTTATGGAAATGTTCATAGATTCATCGGAGTGGGTAATGGTTCCTAACGTTTATGGCATGGGAACTTTTTCTGATGGTGGAATATTTTCTACAAAACCATATTTATGTGGATCAAATTATATACTTAAAATGAGTAATTATAAAAAAGGAGATTGGTGTGAAATTTTAGATGGATTATATTGGAAATTTATTGATGACAATATAGACTTTTTTAAATCTAACCCAAGACTTTCAATTATGAAGAATGCTTTAGGCAAAATTAAACAAGCAAGAAAAGAACTTATTTTTAGTAAGGCTAATGATTTTATAAACAAATATACAATTGCCTAACGTAGTATATATTTTCTTAATTCAAAATTTTAATTTTTTATTAGTACACCATCTTTATATATTTTTATATCAAACAATTCACCATCTTTGTTATATTTTAGCCATTCTCCATCTATATTACCGTCTCTATATGTTTTTTCCTCAATTAATTTACCATTAATGTTAAACTTTTGATAAATTCCATGTCTTATACCCTCTTTAAAATTTGTTCTATACCACAAGTTACCGTTTTCATGATAAATAATAGATGTACCATCAACTTGGCCATTTTTATAAAACTCTTTCCAATTTAACTGGCCAGTTTGATAATAATCAAAAAAATTTCCTTCTTTTTTGCCACTTTTATAATTTGCTTTTACATTTAATTTGCCATTCTTATAATAACTTAAATATTCTCCATCATACTTACCATTTTTATAATTGGTTATAGAGCTTATTTTCCCATCATCCCAATACTCTAACCATGTTCCTTCTTTCATACCGTTAATTATCTTTCCATTTCTCTTACTCTTAATTACACCTGTGAACGGAGTGTTTTTATTTTTTTCATAATATAAATTATTTCTTAATTCTAATTCATACCAACTTATATCTTTACTTAAAGAAATATTTGTAACCATAAAAATAGACATAATTATCATAAATTTTATCATTAGATGGGTGTATCCCCTTCAAATGTTATCCTGTGCATTAATCTTCTCTTTCCATAATAGTCATTAATAGGATTATGTAAGGTACATCTATTGTCCCATATAGCTACTGAACCTTTCTCCCATTTAAACCTATATATAAAATCAGATTTAATTTGGTGATTGAAGAGTAAATTTAGAATAGAAGTACTTTCTTCAATACTCATATCAGTAAAACAGTTAGTATGCGCAATATTGATATATAAAGATTTTCTTTTTGTTTCAGGGTGTGTTCTTATAACTGGATGCTCAGCTTCATGCTCATTACTTTTAGTTTGTGTAGAAGAATGTTTTCTTAGATCTGACCTTGTTTTTGTAGTTTCTTCTTTACCTGAAATATTAAGAGCTTTTTTGTTATCTAAAAATATTTTCATATCTTTAGATAAATGATCATAAGCAAGATACTGGTTTGCAAAT
>Ga0222719_10002064_pt1 | contig 18759 bp, 25 predicted proteins | sample C33_34DmetaG_FD_165039 | JGI IMG/M metagenome (GOLD analysis project Ga0222719, IMG submission 165039) | Estuarine water microbial communities from San Francisco Bay, California, United States - C33_34D | ecosystem: Environmental > Aquatic > Marine > Unclassified | place: USA: California... | reverse complement strand
ATTAGTTACTGTAATGTACTATGTTGTAGAAATACACGATACAGAAAATGATAAAGTTGGAGTCTTAACAGATTCAGAAACTGGAGAGATCTCAAAGTTCTCAACCTTTTCTCAAGCTAAAGTTCAATCTGTGCTTTTAAAAGAAAACTTAACCGAAAATATGTATACAAAAATTGTAACATTTGAAGACAGTGCCTCGTCTGAGGAAAAGTAGAATAGACGGACTGGACACGGGGGCAGTACCCGTCGCCTCCACCATAAACACATCTACTGGATGTTTTTATTATGGGGGCGAACTAGGATCGACAGACGTAGTAAAAACTTAACCGAGAGGTAGGTGCGCAAGCGACCTTAACCGCAAGACTTAAACAACTGCAAACGATAACTTTGCAATCGAGGACATGCGCTTAGCTGCGTAGTCTCACGGGGCGGCCACTGCCTAGCAACAGAAGTGTGGCATTTTTATAGAGGATTTAATGAAAACTTATATATTAGGAAATGGCGGATTTGCACAAGAGATATTCGCACAAATTATTATCCCACACGCATACGACTTTGGAGGCTTTATCATTTTAAAGAATGATGAGGCTTTTTTAATTGATGATGACGGTATTAATGCTTTTACTTATCCAGAAGAAGCTAAGTTTATTTTAGGTACTGGCAACAAACAATGGCGTAGAACTTTCTTACAACACTTCCTATTAAAATACCCACAATCTATTAAACATTTTCCTAATGTAGAAGCTAAATCAGCTTTTATAGCGTCAACAGCTAAACTAGGTATTGGAAATGTTTTCTGTGAATTTTCACTTTTAAATGCGACAGCTGAGATAGGTGATTTTAATATGTTTAATCCTTACTCATCTGTATTTCATGATACAATTATTGGTGATAATAATGTATTGTCTCCGTATTCTGGTGTTATGGGATATTGTGAACTAGGAGATGAAAACTTTTTAGGAGTTGGAACTCATATCACTCCTAAACTAGAACTTGGAGATGAGAACACTCTATCAGCGGGAGAAACTCTTTTTGACGATATGCTCAACCGCCAATTTTTTCAATCAGGAATAGTAACGGATAAAAACTAATGGATATGTTAGAAGTAAATACACACAGAAATGTGACAGAAAAATTAAAACAAAAAGTGATAGCAGGTATGTCAGATGGTGCATCTGATATGCACGCTCATTACCCTACTCTTATGACAGTAGGTAGTAGATGCATGACTATTTTGGAGCTTGGAGTAAGAGATATCAAATCTACCTGGGGACTGTTAGCAGGACTGTCTCAAGAATCATTTGGAACAGCTATCTTAAAAAGCCCTCACGAATTAGAGTTTATGTCTCATAGAAAACTAATTTCTGTTGATATTGAAGATCCAGCTATTCATGGTGCTAATATTCAAGAAGTTTATGAGTTAGCAGAAGAAAATAATGTACATTTTGAATTTCATAAATCAGACACATTAACACTAGAACTTGAAGATGACAGTTTTGATGCTATTTTCTTTGATACTGACCATACTTATGAGCAATTAAGTGCAGAACTTAAGAAGTGGGGCCCGAAAGCAAGAACGTGGATGATGTTTCATGATGTTGCTAGATTTGGAAAAGTTTTAATACCTGCTATTAATGAGTTTTTAGCTGATAATCCTGATTGGATCATTATTCCAAATATGTCTACAAATGAATGTATGGGATTCTTAACTATTGCTCGTACTAGCTCACAACAGTGGGAACAATTATCTGGACGCAAGTTTTCAGATCTTGTCAATAAACCAATATAAATATATGACAGACTTAATAGCTCAAAACGTACCATCCCCTAAACCATATAACATGGGTATTCATATTCCTATGATAAATGACGTAGGAAGAAACTTATTGTATGATGGAATTTTAAAAAAGTCAGTAAAAAATAAAGTATGTGCAGAAGTTGGTTTTGGTTCTGGAATACTTACTGCTATGATTATAAAAAACGGAGCTGATAAAGTTTACGCTTTTGAACCTGATAAAACTACCTTTGAATTAGGAAAAGAAATACTAACTAATTTAGGTTTATCTTCAAAAATAGTATTCATCAATGATTATTTTCAAATGTCTGACAAATATGAAATAGTTGTTCAGGAACTAATGAGTAAAAATGTTTGGGCAGAAGGTTTATACAGTGTATATAACAACTGTTTTAGTAAATGTAAAATTATCCCGGATAAATTAACAATAGAACTTGTAGCATCAAATAAAAAACCAGAAAAATTATGCCCTGATGCTGATTTTAAAATAGATACAGGAATTGATTATTTAAAAGATTTTTCTAACTCTTTTGAAAAAGCAGTGTCCTCAAATAACTTCTGCTCTTACAATAATTGGTTTTTAAATAATGAAGATTATATCTTTGAAAGACATAATAAAAATAATAAAAAACGCATAGAATCAATTTTTGATTCATGTCTTATGTCTAAAACTATTGATTTAAATAAAGATATAATTTTACCAATATCAAAACAAATAATTACAATCCCAGATAATACTTATATTACTATGAGAATAAAATTACAAGATAACTATTACTTAGATGCGGGACATTGGAACGATAGTAAAATACTATATGTAAAAAACAAAGGAGAATATAATTTTATACATGATTCAGAAAACGGTAATTGGTGGTTAGAATGATTATACTTTTTAGAAGTTGTGAAGCAAACCTTTCACCAGGATCTTTAGGCGATGGTTTTGAACGTAAGCCACGTTGGAACGGTAAATTTAAAGAAGAAATTCTTCGTAAATGTTATTTATCTCTTCAACGAGGATTAGACGAACGAGATCTTATAGTTATTATAAATGATAGAACAACTCCCGAAACTTTAGATTGGATGAAGCAAAATACAAAAGCGCAATTTAGAGTTCAAGATATTACATCGTTAGATGAGGCAAGAAAAACACACCCATACCCTAAATACCATCCTGTAACTGCTAATTCATGTACAGACTTAATGGAATATATTATTGGTTTATGTCAACAAAATCCAGACGAACTAATCTATGTGTGTGAAGATGATTATTTACACGTAGAACACGCAATTCCTGCAATGAAAGAGTTATTTAAAACAGAGTATCAAGGTTTTTATGCTCCTTATGATTATCCTGATAGATATACACTTGATGTAGACAGACAATGCGAATTACATATTTGGCAATATGGACACTTAAGATCAATACCTAGTGCTACGCTTACTATGGCAGCTAAAGGCTCAACATGGTTAAAATATACATTTGAGCTTTTACGTGGAGGTGTTTTTGCTGATGATTCTTGGACTTGGAAAGCTTTTAAACAGACTGGAGCACTTTGCCCTGTGCCTGGACATGCTACACATTTACAAGATGGGTGTATTACTCCTTTTGTAAATTGGGAGACTATCTATGACAATATATCCACATCTTAAAGATTTTAACACTCCAGAAGGTCATTGGCTAGATAGAAACGACTTCAGACCTTTAATACAGGACATCTATGCTAAATATAAGGTTAAAACAATACTTGAAATTGGATTTAATATAGGCTATTCAGCATCTATGTGGTTAGAGTTTGACCCTGATCAAAAGTCTCACGTTACGTCAGTAGATATAGGAATACATAAAGACACCGTGCTAGCATCTGAAGCAGTAAAATCCTTGTACCCAGATAGATTTTCGTTTATACTAGAGGACAGTAAAAAAGTATACAATAAAGTCAAGAATCAATTATTTGATATGATTTTTATTGATGGTGATCACTCAGGTCCTGGTATTTACAATGATTTACAGCTTGCCTTAAGACTAGGAATTCCCTTAATACTAGTAGATGATTGGGAAGAAAATACGAGTCCTTCCAATCCTATTAAAGGTGTTTGTGATGACTTAGTAAAAGAAAACAAATTACAACTACTCAGGGCATATAACCTTGAAACACTAGACACAAAAGTAGCACTCTATAAAAATGCAACCATTCATTCTGAGAAAAACACTCTTAAAAGACAACTTTCATTCTTATCTCCAAAAAGCTGGTGAAACCAATCAGTTCTCTAACTACGGCTGGGCAGTTCAAGAACTTGAGAGTCGAGCTAGAGATATGCTTAAAATTGATGATTCAAAGGCTGTTATAGCAACCTCTAGTGGGACAAGTGCTTTACACGCTATGCTTTGGGCTATTCAAAGACAAGATGGAGCCCAAAGAATAGGAACTCAAGATTTTACCTTTCCTTCTAACTCACTCGGACCTGCTCAAGGACCGATTGTAACCGATATGCGTTCTGATTTTAATTTAAATCTTGATGATGAATTTATCCAAATGAGTAAGATTTTAATAGTTACTAACATATTCGGACATCTCCAAGACTTTAATTATATTTCACAATATGACTTTCCATATATAATTTTCGATAATGCTGCAACTCCTTACAGTTTTTGGGAAGGTACAAACAGCTGTAATCTAGGAACAGGATCTTATATTTCTCTTCATCATACTAAACCTATTGGGTTTGGAGAAGGTGGACTAGCTATTATTGATAAAAAATATGAAGAGCAAACACGTATAGCTTGTAATTTTGGACTAGTTGATGGAAAATTCAATGAACGTAGCGGTAACTATAAAATGAGCGAGATAAGTGCTGCTGCTATTCTTCAGTGGTGGGATCAATTCGACATTGAAGAGTTAAAAGAAAAGTATTTAGATAACTATTATAAAGTACTATATGAATTAAAAGAAGAAGAAGGTATAGCTTGGCAACATTATGGAGATGAAGAAAACTTTTTTCCTTCTTGTCTACCATACATCCACCAAACTTCTATTAGACCTGAAGATAATACAACTAACTATGAGGCAAGAAAGTACTATAGTCCGTTACGTGATTTTAATATATCAAGTCAATTATATAATAGAATACTATGTTATGCTCTTACTGAAGGAGTTGAATCATGTCTAAAAAAGTAGCAGTTGTAACTGGTTATGCTGGATTTATAGGTTCAACTTTTACTCGTCGTCTTTTAGAAGAAGGATGGTATATTTATTGTATAGACAAGTTTTCTTATGTATCTGATATGATTCAAGCTGATAGAAATCATCAAGAGTATCATCAAAGAATGCAATGGATACAGGCAGATATTTGTGAATTAGATTGGCTTCCAGAGTGTGATGTTATATTTAACCTTGCAGCTGAGAGTGATGTTGATATTAGCAATCAAGACTCATCTAAGTTTATACAAACAAATATAGATGGTGTAAGAAATCTTTTAAATCTAATTAATAGCAGAATTCTAATTCGTGCTGATAAACCTCTATTTTTTCAAGTATCTACTGATGAAGTATATGGAGATATTCTTGATGGTTCTTTTGATGAGTCTGCACAACTTAACCCTTCTAATCCATACTCGGCCTCAAAAGCTGCTGCTGATCTACTAGTACAAAGCTGGGCTAGAACTTATGGTTTAGAATATATTATAGCACGACCATCAAACAACTATGGGCCTCATCAATATCCAGAAAAATTAATACCTCTTGCTGTTAAGAGATTAGGTAGAGGTAAAAAAATAAAACTTCATAATAACGGTAATCCTATCAGAACTTGGACACATGTTGAAGATACTGCTAATGCCCTCATCACCTTATATGAAAAAGCTGAGAGAAACCGTATCTATAACATATCTTCTGAATTTGAACAAAACAACTATGAAACTGTTAGTAAGATCGTAAACTGTTATTTTTTAGGTAGTATTAAAAGAAAAGTACCAGATTTTGAAGAGCATTTAGATATGAAATATTCAAGACCAGGTCAAGACTTAAGGTATGCTATTAGTTGCGAGCCTTTAAGAGCGTTAGGGTGGGAACCTCAAAAACATTTTGATGAAGAGCTGCCTAAATTAGTAAAACAATATAAAGAAAGTTGGAAGTGGTAATGATCGGTAAAAATTTTTGGGAAGATATGCAAATTGATGCAGTCATAATTGATGAGCAAGTAAAAGATATTGCAAAAGAGCTTGTTGATCATCATGGTAAAAGACTCACAGAAGGTGATTTACTTAAGATGAATGCCTTTTCGGACTCAATGGCTGAACCTGTACAGACTGCTATTATCAGGGAAGCTGTAAAATACTATAAAACGCGTGATTATAATCCTGAGTGGATTCATAGCGATATGTCTGGTCGTACAGAAGAAAAAACTAGTTTATTTAAAAGATTGTTGTTTTGGAAATGAAAGTATTTATAACAGGAATAAGCGGGCTACTTGGTAGTACTATGGCTAAACATCTTATCAATAATGGTCATGAAGTTATTGGTATTGATAATATGATAGGCGGAGTTGACGGTAACGTGCCTGAGCTTGCTACATATATTAAAGGTGATATTTTAGATACGGAACTGATGAAAGAGTCTATGAAAGGATGTGAAGTAGTTTTTCATACAGCTTCACTACCATATGAAGGACTTAGTGTGTTCTCTCCAACTATTACTGCAACTAGTATTGTTTCAGGAACTCTTTCAACAGCCGTAGCAGCTATTCATAATAAAGTAAGATTATTTATCAATTGTAGTTCAATGGCTCGTTATGGTCATGGAGAACCACCATTTACAGAAGACATGCCTTGTAATCCTGTAGATCCTTATGGGTTAGCTAAAGTACAGGCAGAACAGCATCTTAAAATTTTAAATGATATTCATGGGTTAAACTATCTTACAGTTGTGCCTCATAATGTAATCGGAGTAGGACAACGTTATTTTGATCCTTTCAGAAATGTAGTAGGTATAATGATTAGTCGTACTCTACAAAAGAAACCAATTATTGTATACGGAGATGGCGAACAAAAACGATCATTCTCTAATGTATATGACTGTATTAAAGCTGTTTATCAGATGATGATTAGTGATAGAACAGATTTAACTGGTAAAGTATATAATATCGGGCCTGATCACAATGAAATGTCAATCAAAGATTTAGCTTATAAAGTAGGACATCACTGTTCGGTGTATCCAAACCTACAACATTTTCCTGATAGACCGGCTGAGGTTAAAAATGCTTATTGCTCTAGTCAAAAAGTTAGAGATGAATGGAACTATAATGCAACTATTACTGTAGATCAAACTATCAAAGAAATGGTAGATTGGATTAGACCCCAAATTAGAGAATTTGAATACCATTTACCTCTTGAGTTTATTACAGAAAAAACTCCAAAAACCTGGACTGAAAGGTTGATTTAATGCTTGATTCTACTGAATGGGTTAAACTTAGATGTTTTGAATATGAGTTACAAAAACTAGAAATAAAAAACAAAGAACCTATCATCAGAGCCTGGCTTGAAGAAGAAATTGAAAAATTAAAAGAAAAAGAGAAAAATGATAGTTAAAGCTACTCAACAACTAAAACAATGGTATTTAAGAGAAGAGTTACCTCAAATTGGAAAAAGAGATTTAGAATCTATAGACCACGAAATAAAAACAGTAAATTTTGAGACGATTATACCTACACAAAAAGAACGAATTCGCGCAAACTTCTTAAAACAGCTTGAACGGTTTAATAATAAAACAATAGACCCAATTGTAGTTGATAAATATTACCGCATTGTTAACGGGCATCACAGATATAGTGTATATGAGGTTAAAGGGATTAACTGGGTAGAAGTTGCTTATATAAATAAAACTTTAGAGGAGCTAGTGGAACAATATGGCAGTTAAAATAATAGTTCCTTATGTTTATGAAGAAGAAATAAAAGAACACAAAAATACATTTTGGATGCTTGATACGCACTACGAAAGAGATGTAGCAGGGATAGGATCTGATCTTATGTTTCAAAAGATATGGAAACAGTTCCCAGAGCACGATATTTTTATCCTACATGCAGATATGACTCCCCATCACGACGGATGGTTTGAGGAGGTTTTACAATATGTCGAAAAATACCCAGAAGCAGGAATGTTTGGTTGCTTACTTTTGTACCCCGCAAGAAATGACAAAGGCGAGTATTATGTACAATGTGCAGGGGGACGATTTACAAATGAAAGACCAGATCATTTCGGAAGCGGTCTCGTTCTTGAAAACAGGTCAAAGTTCAAAGAAGAGCTGGAAGTCGATAGAGGTCAATACGAAAAAGTTAGGGAAGTTGCCTGGACAACGTTTGGAGGATGTTATATCCGAAGATCATTTATTGACAAGGTTGGGGATTTCGACACAAACTATGAATGGACTTACAACAGAGATGTCGATTACTGCCTTCGAGGAAGAGAGGCCGGTGAACGTATTTATCAAATTCCAGTCAGACTCTTTCATCACGAATCAAGAGATAATAAACGATTAAAAGATGAAAGTAAGATAAAAATGGAAATGAGAAACCTCGCTAGACTCCAGACGAAATGGGCAAACACAAAATTTTATAAAACGCTGGACATAGAGATAAAAAATGGATAAAGTATTTATAACAAAAGATGATTTAGCAAAATCAATCAATTCTCAGAGAAAAAGAGCAGGACCTTTTATAACAGCCTTAGTTTTATTTTGGTTGTTTGTAAGTTGTATCCTATTCTTCATACCAAGTATTATATTTGGTTTGTTACTATTAATTATTTACATACCATTTTATTTTATAGATGCTTACATACTTGAAAGGAAAAATAATGGCTGAGTTTGGCAGCAAAATTACAAAAACATTCTGCGAAGAGGCTTTAAAACTAGCAGATAATGAAAGAGGCAAGCCTACAGATCGTGAAAGAAATAGGATATTCGGATTATCAACACCAAGAAACAGAATTCTAATAAATAATCTTTGTTCAAAAGAAAATATCAATTTTCTTGAAATTGGAGTTTATAAAGGAGCTACTTTAATATCGGCTCTTATTGATAACCCTACTGTCAAAGCTGTTGCAGTAGAACACTTCTTATATGATGATAGAGAATCACCGAAACAAGCTCCAGAAGGGTATATCTGGGATAATATGAAGTCTCAATTATATGATAATATTAATATTTATCGTAATGAAAAAGATAGATTAAACTCAGATAATATTACTTTTATAGAAAAATCTTTTGAAGAGGTAGACTGGTCAAAACAACCAAAATTTGATGTTGTTCATTTTGATGTAGCCCCAATTACTCCTAATACTTATGAAGATTTTTTTAATCTTGTAGTCCCAGCTTTATCTGCAGATAGTGTTGTAGTATTTACTCAGCAATCTAATCCTGCATATGCTGAACTTCTTAATAAAGCAATTCTTAAACATTCTGATAAAGTTTCAGAAGAATTTAAAGAATACAGAATATCAAATAGTATGAGTGATTCTTTTAAATTTTTTAGCGGTATTGCAATGGTTGGATTTAAAAAGAAAACTGCAACCGCCGCAAAACCTGTTAGTAAGCCAAGTACTCCTGTAGCTAACGTGAAAACTACTTCTACAACGGTAAAGAAATGATAAAAAAGAGTGCAATAAGCTTAATAAGCTATGATGCTAATAGATTTTTAGCGAAAAGTATAGAAAGATACTATAACTATGTTGATGAAATTGTTCTTGGTATAGACAAAGACAGAATTACTTGGAGTGGTAACGAGTTTAACATAGATGAAGATGCTTTATGGAGCGAACTTTCTCAAATAGACGGTGACTCTAAGATAACAATTATTGAAGAAGATTTTCACCAGTCAGAGGTTGCAATAGAAAATGATAATTATGAGAGAAACTTCCTAAAAGGAGAGTGTACTCATGATTGGATCTTTAGCTTTGATGCTGATGAAATGTTAGTTAATGCTAAAGAATTCTTTTATAACTTTTGTCCTATAGTTGAAAATTATAGACACCAAAAAGATATTTGCATGACTTGGGCAACTCCTTATAAAGTTGTAACTGATGGTGAAGAATCTGTAACACTAGTAATTGCTAATGAAGATGGTTCTCCTTTCTTTGGAGAAAATCAGGGAGTTATTACTTCAAAAGATAGTACTTTTACCTACGCTAGATGGACAGATAAATCAGGAGCAGGAGATAACCGTATAATGTCTCCGCTAATTGCTCTGCATTGGAGTCTGTGTAGACCTTCTGACGAGTTACATGAAAAAATACATAATATAGGACATTCAGATATTGTTGAAGAAGATCCTTTTTATAAAATTTGGTCTCAAGTAGATATGACAAATTATGATCAACTACGTAACTTTAAGACTTCAGGTCTTGGAGGAGCCCAATGGCCAAAGTTAGAACCTATTCCTTCTAATAATGTAGAAGATTATATTAAACAATACACAGGGAGAGCATACTAATGATAGTAGAGTTTGTTGGTAAATTTTATGATAATCATTCACTGACTATCATTAATCGTAACATTGCTGTTAGATTAGCGGAAAAGTTTGATGTGTATATTACTCCTTTAGATCAATATGATCCTCAATTTGGTTTATACAGTGGAATTGTTTCAGACTTAAAAAAATTAGAGCAAAAAGATCTCGGAGAACAGGTTCCTGATATTCAAATTCGACACTGCTATCCGCCAATATGGAATTGGCCTACACACGAAAAAACAAAGGTAATATATATTCAACCTTGGGAATATCCTAAAGCACCTTTTGAATGGCAGTATAAGTTTGAAACCTTTGCTGATGCATTGATAGTACCTAGTAACTATTGTAAACAGGTATTTACAAAAGGTGGTTTAAGACCTGAAAACTGTTTTGTAATTCCTAACGGTTTTAATGATATGCACTTTAATAAGGACAAACATATAGAAGCTAGATTCGGTATTGATCCTAACAGATTTAATTTTGTATATGTTGGTAACTCTCAATGGAGAAAAGGTTTAGATCTACTGATTAATATATGGCATAAAGCCTTTAAAAAATACGATAAGTGTACTCTAATCATTAAAGATAATTCTTCAATATACGGTAAAAATAATGTTCTTAATGAAGTAATTAAGATGCAATATAAAACAGAATGTGCTGAGGTTATCTACATTGACAAAAACATTAGAGAAGAAGAAATGGCAGACATCTATAAATGCTCTAATGTAGTAGTTCACCCATACCGTGCTGAAGGTTTTGCGATGCATGTACAAGAAGCTATGGCATGTGGATGCTTACCTGTAGTACCTGCTGGAGGACCTACTGACGACTTTGTACCGGATGAAATAGGATTAAAAATACCAGTTCAACAACAAAGTGTAAACATTACAGATCCTGGAATTTTCGCTACTAAACCTGGAGATGCTATGACATTAATGAGCAGTCATACATTCATAAATGAACCTTCTGGACATCACTTAGAACAAGCGTTAAAATATATTTATCATCATCATAATAAACAAGATTTATATGATCGTTTAGAAAACATACCTATGAAAAATACATGGGATTATGTTACTGAACTATATGAAGGAGCTATAATTGACATCTACAACAGAACAGGTACAGTTAGATCAAGAAATTGAAAAGTGGTTTGAAGAATTAGAAGCAGACTTAAGTAAACAACCTAACGCTGAAGAAAAATCGGACTTAGATCGTAAAATATTAGATGATTTTCACGGATTTGCTCCTACTATTGATGAAACTTTTACAGGGCAGTTACCTACTATCACTCCTAAAGCACAGATATTTATTACACAAAATCTATCCGAAGGACAATATTTTAGATTTGGAGTAGCTGGTGGTGGTTGTTCAGGCTTTAACTATCTATTTGATATAGCAGAAAAACCCGAATCAGATGATGTACAGTTTTCTGAAACGCCTCCTGCCTTAATTGATGAAGTAAGTCTAAAATATCTATACGGGTCAGAAATAGATCTAGAAGACTCTAATATGAATAAAATGTTAAAAGTAACAAATCCAGGAGCTAAAGCCTCTTGTGGATGTGGAACTAGTTTTGCTTTTGATGAAGATTTATTGGATATGTATTGATGAGTAATTTCAACTGGATTGTAAATGAAAGTAATCTACCTTGGTTAGAGCTTGATATATCTTTTCCTCACGAAGAAATGTTACAAGAGGCTATCAATCTTAAACATAGATTTGTTCCGCATAGAGATGAAGATCAAGGAGGGGGATATAGACACAAAGGTTGGCAGAGTCTATGTATACACGGTATAGATGCTGAAAAAACTAATCATTATGAGCAGTATGGTTATAAGTCTAATCAAGAAACACCCTATCGGTGGACAGACATTATAGACCAATGTCCTGTAGCTTATAATTATTTTAAGAATATCTTTCCTTATAAATCCTACTATAGAGTTAGGTATATGCTTCTAGAACCTGGAGGATATATTACACCTCATGAAGATACTTTTGACTCAAAATTATCTCCTATAAATATGGCTCTTAATCACCCAAAAGGGTGTAAAATGAAAATGAAAGGTCATACTGGATATGTACCTTTTGCTCCTGGTAAAGCAATTTTACTCGATGTAAGTAATACTCATGCATATATTAATGATAGTGATGAAGACAGATACCATATAATAGTACATGGTAGTAGAACAAAAGAATTTGAAGAATTGGTAGAACGCAGTTATGCGAAAAATGGGACTTAATAAAAACTATGTTGTAGGTATCTATGATGATAGAGAATTTTCAAATCATCTAACAATAGATCAAAAAAGAAAAGAAATAACAGAGTTTTTCACTAGATTTAAGTACTTTGGTCCTATAATTGTAGGTACTTCTGTCAATGACGTGTTAGATAAAGCCTTAGAGCATGAAGTAGATTACTGTATTGTACAATCTGTAGGACATATTATCATGGAAGCCACCTTCTTTAATTTGATTGAAAAGTGGATAGATAAACAAAACTTTTTTGTTACTGGTCATATTATGGATAAGAACAAAAAGAATAAAAATAATCCCTCTGGAAAAGAAGGCTATTACGGATTACATAAACAATGCATGTTAGTTAATTTAGACTACTATAAGAAGTTTGATAAACCTGTATTTGGAGATAAGAATTCTGGAGAAGAGTTTGTAGTAAAGGCTAAAAGACATGTTAAAGATATACATGATGACTATACTCCTCTTTCTCTCGCACCTACGGAAGAGCTTACTATTTGCACTCCTTTAGTTGCTGGTTGGAACTTTATTAGTACGTCTCTCGCAAATGATCTAACTGTTTACAACTTTCATCCGAAGATTAGAGAATCAAAACAATATATTTATCCTTCAACTAGTGCTGAGGACTTATCAAAACAGCTTAACTGGATTCAGAATATAGTAGATTATGCACCACAATGTGTATTTTTATGGAATACTGAAAACTATAAAGACTTAAAATACGTCTCTCTTAACAAACCTATAAATAAACTTTATAGCGTTGCTGCTAGTTTCAAGCCTAACATGATACTTAATCATTTTGGATTTCACGAAAATACTGAAGTAGTATTCTATGATTACAGTAAACCTTCTTTAGCTTTTAAAAAGTTATTAGTTACTCAATGGGATGGAGAAGATTATCCAGCGTTTGTTACATGGGCGCTAAATAAATATAATTTTAGTGAGACAGGTGGAATAGAGACTGAAAACTTAACTAGGCAAGAGTTATGGGAAAGAGAGATTAACTGGTGGGGTTCTGAAAAAGCAATTAAAGATCACTGGGATAGGTATAAAGACTTAAAACATTCATATATTCACGTAGATATATGTGAAAACCCTGAAAAAGTTACGAATAAAATCACAAATGAAGAAAATAGCATTATATGGTGGAGTAATGCATTTCATACAGTCAATGCCCAATACGTAAGAGGTTTACAAGGCGTAACAGATTGTTATAATACGTGGATTGATCAAATAACTAGTAAAAATCCAAATATTTGGATTTTAGGTAAAGATTACTTAGATAGGCCAGTAGAGGGCAGACAGATAAAAGATTATGTTATTAGTTCCTAAAACAATATTAACATTCAATAATGATTGGCTTAAAAAATTAAAGTTTCAGGAACACACTGATTATGATCTTGCTGGACACGTATCTGCTATAGCTATAAAAAGTGAGTCTGGTAGTGTATTTGACTTTTACAGGTCAAATCCACGAGAAAATCCTGATGATTTTAAATTGACACAAGTATATCATCAAATACCAGAAGTTAAAAAGTTAGTAGATTATTTTTATTTCTTGAGAACATCAAGAGTTAGAATTCATAGACAAGAGCCTGGTCATAATATACCTTTACATACTGATGATAATAATACTCACGCTGAAGATAAAGAAGACTATAATCTTAGAATGTTAACAGCTTTAACATCAGATAGTGAATTTATCTATAAATTTAAACACGAAGGCAAACTACAAGAAATTTCTTTAGCAAAAGGAGAAAGTGTTATATTTGATCCTGATTTAGTAGAGCACGGAATGGATAATAATTCTAGTAATAAAACTAGATTTGCCCTAGTACAAATATTTAAAGCATATCCAGTACATAGAGGATTGATTGATTTTATAAACACAAACCAGTTGTGGGAAATATGAATATAGATTTTGGAACGGCTTTTCATAAGCCAAACGGAAACGCTGTCAAAGTGACAGTAAATGAATTTAGAGATCAGCTGTATTTACATATTAGAGAATACGGAATGGATGGAGATACTGGACAATGGTTTCCAACTAAAACAGGATTCTCAATACCTGCTGATGAGGTTAGCTCTCTTATACCTCTTTTAGAAGAGGCAAGTGAGGTAGTAGCTAAAAGGTATATCTGGAATACGCAGCTTGAATTAGAATTGGAGAAATAATGAGTGTAAAAGCTTGGAGTGATGATCAAGAGTCAGAACTAATTAAAATGTACACAGAAGACGGTGTAAAGGATGTATATGAATTAGCATCACACTTCTCAAAAGGTTATAGAAGTGTTATAAGTAAATTAGTTCAATTAAAGATTTACGAAAAACCAGAAATTAATGAAGAAGACAAGTCTCAGACAGTTAAAGTTATGTTAAGAGAACTTGAAGAAATTTTAGGTATAGAAGTTGAAGGTACTAATCTAAATAAAAAAGAAAATCTCAACCTTTTATTAGAGGCTATTAAAACAAAAGTTAAATGATAAGATTTTATAATATCTCACAAACTTCTATGCTTAGGGATATGTGTAGTATTAGAAATATACCTTTTGATATAGACGAGTCTTATGATCTTTACGAGTATCATTTGTATTTACATAACGAACAAATAACACCTGAAAAAGCTTTTGAAGAGATTGATTGGGAATTTATAAAAAGAAACAATAAAAAATTAATTATTACTCATACTCATATTTATCATTTAAGTGTTTTTGAAGAATTACTAAATTACTACGTATGTAAGTACAACTGTAAAGATAATGTATGGTGGTATAGTTTTAACCCTTATGAGGTGTCTAATAAAAAATTTAATATAGCCTTTTTAGATCCAATAACTCATGTAAATATGGAAATTGACATTGTTACAATAAAGTGGCTTAAAGGCATTGATGTAAGTTATAAAAAAATAAATGAAGTTGAGTTCTGTGATTTAGAAAAAGCAGATAAGTATTTTATATCTACAAATAGAAAACACACTGCTTCTAGAGTACTTACTAACCATTTATTAAATAAAAAAAATCTAATCAAACATGGTTATTACTCTTTTCTTCCTTATCAAACCAAGAAAAATTATAAAACGATAAAAGATTCTTATTTACAGGATTTTAACTCGAATAATTTGGAAAGTTATGGTATTGATATAGAAGAAGTTTATTTAGACGCATTTAAAAATCATGTACTTGATCGAGAAGATCTCAATTCTCCTATGCTGACTTTAGATTCTATACGTGAGTTTTATGAAAAATCTCTAGTTTGTCTAGTAACTGAGTCTCTAGTAACAAACTCAGATATGTTTTTAACTGAAAAAACACAAATGGCGTTAGTATACGGAAGACCGTTTTTAATTATAGGAAACAAACATTCTTTAAGATTTTTAAAAAAATATTATGGATTTAAGACTTTTGAGTCTATTTTTGATGAGTCTTATGACAATTGTGACAGTTTCATAGAAAGAACCATCAAAGTAGTAGAAGAGTTAAATAAATTTTGTTCTTTGCCTTTTTCAAAAGCAAAAGAAAAAATAGAGAATTTAACAGAAGTTTTAAACCACAATAGAAAAGTATATGAAGGTTTAAATAGCTCTTTTTTACTACAAAAAATGTTAACCAAAGTCATGGAGGGATAAATGACTGATGAAGAACCTGAACGTTATTATGACTGGATGCTATGGAAAAATAGACAAGAAGAGGCTAAACGTCAAGAAATAGAAGAACAAAAATACTTTGATAAAAAATGGGAGGAACATCAGCGTATGTTAGAGTTACACGCAGACATAGCAAAAATTTATGAGTCGCCTGATGGCGGTAAAACTGTTTATGAAAGAGATTTTGGTGCAGCACCTGAAACTAGAAAACAGATAGTTACACCAGTATCTGAAAAAGGATACCCATCTTATGAAGCGGTAAATCGCAGTCCTTTTGTGCAATATGGTAAAGACGAGCACGAAGTATATTTAGATCTTGATGCGTATCGTTCTCTAGGAAACGTACCTGAAGAAGGTGATCTTTCTAGAATTGAATACAAATATAATGAAAATCAGTTGATAGCAGAATTTAAAGAGTATGTAGATGAAACTTACGGTCTTCATTATTCAAAGGAAAAATTTCAGGCTACTGAGTTTATCATGGACGGGGGTCATGGAACAGGTTTCTGTATCGGTAATGTATTAAAATACGCACAACGTTATGGTAAAAAGGGCACTCGTGCAGATGCTCGTAAAGATTTAATGAAAGTACTTCACTATGCATTACTTCAGCTTTATGTTCACGATTCAGAAGATAAAAAGTAAATTAAGACTTTCTTAATGCTTATTTTTCTTATAATATCTTTATATGAATTACAAAGAACTAAAAGAACTTATCCAAAAACATAACCAAGCTTATTATGACAATTCTGCATCAGTTATCTCTGATTCAGAATACGATCAACTATATGATAAGCTTGAAGCTATGGAAAAAGCACAAGGTTGGAGGGATCATGATTCCCCCACTAACATAGTAGGCGGTGCTGCGGGCAAAGTTACTCATCCTTATAAATTATATTCTCTTCGTAAAGTTTATAACTTAGAAGAAGTTGATAAGTTTATGACAATCAAACTTCCAAAAATTGATGGTGCTAATCTATCTCTTATCTATAAAAGGGGTAAGTTACGTACAGCCCTTACTCGTGGTAACGGTGAACAAGGTACTGACGTATCTCACCTAGTAGAGTTTTTAAAAGGTGCTCCTGCTAAGATAGAAACTCATTATGATGAAATTGTTATTAATGGTGAGTGTGTAACTGATAACGAAGTTGATAACTATCGTAACTATGTATCAGGCGCTTTAGGTCTAGATAGTCCAGCAGAATTTGCACAACGCAATATTAAGTTTATTGCTCATGATTGGCTTGGGATAAATATTAACTATACAGCAAGAATAAAAGTTTTACAATATATGGGATTTCATACTGTGCTTGATCCTGAGTCATGGGACTACCCTCAAGATGGTGTAGTATACCGTACAGACTCGTGGGAACAAGAACAGCAACTTGGTTGGACTTCTAAATATCCAAAGTTTGCTGTTGCATTGAAAGAACGTGAAGCTGAAACAGCAGTTACAACACTACTTGGTGTTGAGTGGACTATTGGGCGTACAGGTACAGTTAATCCTACAGGTATTATTGAGCCTGTTGTTTTAGATGATGCAAAACTTTCAAGAGTTACCTTACATAATATTGGTATTATCGAAGAACACAATCTAGGTCTAGGCGATCAGATCTTAATTGAACGTGCTGGCGGTGTAATACCGAAATTTCTACGTGTAGTAGAACACTCAATACATAACCAAAAAATTACAAAACTAACTGCAGAACGTGCCATAGGTAGCAGCACAAAGCGAGATGGTCCTAGACTCATGGTTAGTGATAAAGGTAATATAAACACAATTAAAGTTTTGGAACATTTTATCAAGACTTTAGATATTAAAGGATTAGGTCCTGCTTCTGTCAAGAAGTTAGGCCTATCTCACCCAGTAGATATATTTGATTATCCTGACTGGGATTTGCTTGGTGCTAACGGTATCAAGGTTCAAGCTGAGGTTGAACGGACTAAAACCAAACCATATGACTTAGTTCTAGCATCCCTTGGTATTCCTGGAGTTGGTAAACGTGCGGCAAAGTTAATTGTCACAAAGATACCAGCTTTTAGAAATCTAAGAGACATAGAAACGACATACATTAAAGGTATTGGCCCTTCAACGATTGAGTCAATCTTATCTTGGCTTGATGATAATGAAAGCTGGGTAGAGAATTTACCTCTTCAACTGGAACAAAATGTACAGGTTGAAGAAATATTAGTTACCCGAAAGAAAGTATGTATTACTGGAAAGCTTGATATGACAAGAAACCAATTAGCTTCTATCTTAGAAGAAAAAGGTTTTCAAGTAACTTCTACAGTAACAAAAGATTGTTATGCGCTTGTAGCAGGTGATACTATATCATCAAAATACAAAAAAGCTATGACAATTGGAGTTAATGTAATTGACTATTGGTCAAGTAAAAAAGAAGTGCTCAGTGGTAATTTTTAAGAGATTTTTAAAAGAACCACCGAAGGATAAACTGTCAATTTTCAGTTGCTTGTTATAAAGTTTTTCTGTAATATCTATATATAAAGTCAAGAGTAACACAAAAACTCTTGAAACATTCAAAAACAAACTACAAACGATCAGAG
>Ga0222719_10002063_pt1 | contig 18764 bp, 13 predicted proteins | sample C33_34DmetaG_FD_165039 | JGI IMG/M metagenome (GOLD analysis project Ga0222719, IMG submission 165039) | Estuarine water microbial communities from San Francisco Bay, California, United States - C33_34D | ecosystem: Environmental > Aquatic > Marine > Unclassified | place: USA: California... | reverse complement strand
ATCACATTACAGGCTAGCCGATTCAATTTTTCTTGTTTTAATAATGCAGCCTTTACCAGTTTGATCAGTCGTAAAGAAGAGGTAGCAGTCACCACCGTCTTTAAATTTAAATTTTTTTCTCAAGGTTTCCGCGGAGTCGGGGGCATTCCTCAATTTGACGTTGGCGCTATTGATTTTTAAGCTTTCAAAACCTTTTTTATTGTAGGTCGTTATTTGTTCGACTTTGAAACTATGGCCTGGAAAACTCAGCAGTTGTTTAGAGGTATATAGATGGGTATGAGGATGCAACTTGTCTAATCCCAGCTCAAGCGCTATATGATCGTGTATACCTGCTTTAAGCACACAGGCCAGTGGCTCGTAGAGATAGTTTTGAATAGGGCAGATGGAAGGCGCATCTTTTGCTATCGGCCAATCCGTTAACTGTTGCCAATTTCCCGACTCGCTCAAATTAACAGCATGAATTTTCGGGTGATCAGAGTAGTTGGGGTCCAATAACCACAGTAACTCTTTGACTTCGTTGTTTACTGCCACGACATAAACAGAAGAGACGAAGCGCAGCTGCTTTATGCCCAAGCTGATGTCTAATAGAGGGGCTGTTTTGATCATTACACGGTGGGCTTTGTCGACAAGCACATCCATGTGGTCTAGGATATTTGGAGTACAATCTTCAAGTCTAAACACTCGTTTTTGGGTATCACTGCGCCGGGCAGGGTCGAGATAAATTATATCTGTTTTGACGTCTAAAGTTTCTAAATACTTCAGTCCGTTAACTGCCAAACAAGAGATGTTGGGTTGTTTCAATAAGGTAAAATTATGTTGAACCATCGCCGACAACTCGGTATTAATTTCGCAGTGGGTTACCTTGTCGACAACGCGAGCAAAATAAAGAGCATCAACTCCAAAACCGCCAGTGAGGTCGACCAGAGAGCTGCCGTTAACCAAGCTGCTTTTAAAGGCGGCTGTAATTTCTGAAGAGGTTTGTTCAATATGTAGTTTGGGCGGATAGAGAATCGAAGCGGTATTGAACCAACTTGGCAATTTTTTCTGACATTTCTTTTTGGAAATGATTTGCTCTAGGATGATTTTGGTGTCAATAGTATCAAAATAGGGACCTCCTAAAGCTAATTTAGGGATGTCATCGATGAGATGATCGTTAATAAAGTTTTGAACGTCTTGCTGCAATAATGCGTTCATACTATAGATCCTTAGTCAGTCCTTGAACGATTTTGTTTTGAGATATAAAGGTTTTGAGGATGACTTTGACCACAGTATAGGCAGGAACGGCGACAATCATTCCTAAAATTCCAAACAGTAAGCCAGCGGCTAAAATGACAATAAAAATTTCAAGAGGATGAGATTTTACACTCTTGGAGAAAATAATGGGTTGACTGAAAAAATTATCGATCAATTGACCGGCCATGAACCCAACGGCTACCCAGGTTACCTTCGGAAGAATGACAGCGTTGAAGTCGGCTTCAATATTACCAATCATGGTTAAGGCAATCATCAACACTCCAGCAATCATAGGGCCAACATATGGAATGATATTGAGAAGTGCGCAAAGCAAGGCAATTACAACAGCATTTTTAACTCCTAATATCAATAAAACAGTGGCATAAAATACCAGTAAAATTGATATTTGAAAGATAACCCCAATAAAATATCGAGAGAGCAAGTTTTTAATTTTCACAAAAGAAGTTTGAAAGCCTGATTCCCATTTGGCTGGCGTTACAGCGATCAATATTCGTTCCACCAAATCACTGTCTTTCAAGAAAAAGAAAGCGATAAAAAAGACCGATAACATACCAATACTTAAACTGCCAAAACCACTGACTACAGCGTTGAAGAGGTTAGGGATAATATTGAAATCGATATTCGACAATAACTGAGAGCTGTCTAAGTTGTTGCTTAGGTCGATATTACGGTTACTGAGGTATGAGATAAGTTCGCTGTACTGAGCTAAAATGGCTGATTCCAATTCACCGATGTTCAATAAAGACAGATTCTCACCTTGCTCCACCACCATAGGAATAAAGAGCTTGAATAAACCGACAATGACAAACACAAAGAGTGCCATGGTAAGCACGGCAGCCGAACTATTCTTGAAACGGAGTTTGGTTTTCAAAAACATTACTATAGGATGGCCTATTAGCGCTACCACTGCTGCAATAATCATATAGAGCAAAATGGTTCTTAGAGCATAGAGAAAGTAAATCAATGCTGCAATTCCTACAACTGCTCCCAGGGCCTTTAAAATACCTTTTGAAATTTCATTCGATGTCATAATGTTAGTTTTTAAAAACGTAGCTGATGATATTAGCACCCATTTGTAATGCTGTTTGGCGCACTGTTTCGGGATCATTGTGAATTTGAGGGTCTTCCCAGCCATCTCCTAAATCACTCTCAAAGGTGAACAAAAGTAATAAACGACCTTCAATTTCAATGCCTAAAGCTTGAGGTGGAAGGCCATCGTGTTCATGTATTTTTGGTAGACCATTTGGAAAGGCATAAGGTTCTTCAAATAGGGGATGATCATTTGGTAGGGGCATTAGACTCCGATTGGGAAACACAGCTTTTAAGGCATTTTCCAAATAGGGCCGCATGCCATAGTTATCGTCAATATGCAAAAAGCCGCCGGCCAATAAATAGGTTCTCAGCGTTTTAGCTTCTTCTGGACTGAAATATACATTGCCGTGACCAGTCATATACACATAAGGATATTCATAAAGGTCTAATCCAATTTCAGCGGTTTCTACTTGCGATTTGATATTGGTATTAATGTTATCATTACAAAATTGAATCAAATTTGGCAGGGCTGTAGGGTTACTGTACCAGTCTCCACCACCGCCATATTTCAGTACAGCCAAGGTTTGACCTTGACTCCAGAAGGCCATACCAGTAAAGACCAAAGTGAGTAAGACTTTAGAACGAACCATAAACGGAATTTGTTAAAGCACAGGCCAAAAGGGCTGCAGTTTCTGTCCGAAGACGTTGATCACCTAAAGTTACAGGTTTAAATCCGTTTTTCAAGGCCATGTCTATTTCTTGGTCCGAAAAATCTCCCTCAGGACCTATAAGTATCAGGGTATTTTTTTCAGGATCGACAGCTTGGAGAATTGAAAGCTTTTCGCCTTTTTCACAGTGAGCTAGCAGTTTAGAGCCGTTGAATTCTTGCTTGAGAAAATCAGACAAGGCACAGGTCTCTAGAATCGCAGGCAAATAGGTTCTTAATGATTGTTTCATCGCCGATTGAACTATCTTTTCTAGACGTTCTGTTTTGATATCTTTCCGCTCACTTCGTGCCGCGCGAATCGGGGTGATACTTGTTATTCCTAGTTCTGTTGCTTTTTCCAAAAACCATTCAAAACGATCTGTTTGTTTGGTTGGGCAGACGGCCATATGGACTTCTTTGGAATTTGGAGTAGTGTAACTTTCTTGTTTGACCGTGACCTCACAAAGTGACCCAAACTGAGTCATAATCTCACATTCGAATAAAAATCCTTTTCCATTGGTTAGAAAAATTTGATCGCCAGACTTTTTCCTCAGCACCTTTAAAATGTGCTTACTTTCTGCCTTAGAGAAGGTGAATGAACGTATACCAGATTCAATTTGTGGTTCGTAAAATAGTTGCACACTTTCGAGTTGAGTTATAAATCAAAGATACCAAAACTATAACACCTTTAGAACAAATTAAAATTTAAGACGGGCGCTTACTTCGAGTTGGTCAGAATCTGCGGTGCCGGTAATGAGTTTTAAATAGCCGCAAATACCAATCATGGCAGCATTATCAGTGGTGTATTCAAATTTCGGCAGATAGGTTGTCCATCCGAATCGAGCTTCACCAGACTTTATAGCTTCACGTATTCCACTATTGGCCGATACACCGCCACCTATGGCAATGTGTTTGATGCCCGTTTCACGCGTTGCTATTTCTAATTTGTCCATAACGATTTCCACTATGGTGTTTTGGATAGACGCGCAGATGTCATTGATATTCTGATCAATGAAATTCGGATTGACTTTGGTTTCTTTCTGAATGAAATGTAAAATGGCTGTTTTTAATCCAGAAAAACTAAAATTCAACCCATCTACCTTGGGTTTGGTAAACTGAAAAGCGTTAGGATTGCCTAGCTTTGCCCGTCGATCCATTTCAGGACCCGCGGGATATCCCAAGTGAAGTAATTTTCCACTTTTGTCGAAAGCTTCACCTATCGCATCGTCAATGGTCTCTCCTAAAATAGTCATTTCAAAATAATTGTCCACTTGCACGATTTGAGTGTGACCACCTGAAATGGTAAGCGCTAGAAAAGGAAAGTCGGGAGACTGTTCATTGGCATCATCAATAAAATGGGCCAAGATATGGCCTTGCATATGGTGAATACCTAAAGCTGGAATACCCAATCCCTTGGCCATTCCCTTGGCAAAGGAAGCACCCACCAATAGGGATCCCAATAAACCCGGTCCCTGGGTAAAGGCAATAGCGTTCAATTCACTCTTTTTTATACCAGCCTGTTTTAAGGCGGCTTCAACTACAGGTACAATGTGCTGCTGATGCGCCCTTGAAGCCAATTCAGGAACAACACCACCGTAAGCCTCGTGGATTTTTTGACCTGCAATTACATTACTCAAAACCACATTGTTACAGAGTACAGCCGCGGCTGTATCATCACAGCTCGATTCAATTCCTAAAATGTAAACTTTTTCGGACATGCTTTTAACAGTTAGGCATAATAGTTGTTATTTTGTGTCATCTTAGCAACAGCAAAGAAACAAAAAATCAGTGGGGAGAGGGTAAACCTTAAGACAATATAAGTAGCATTCAGGCCAATATGACCTTTAAATTGAAGAAGCCAGTTTTGAAGTGGATAAAACGCCTTACAACTGGTGGATTTGCCCTATTGCTTTTTTTATCCATACTTCTTTCTATTCCTCAAGTCCAGACCTTTTTGGGTCAATTGGCTACGAGTAAAATCAACGATAATTTCGGAACGGATATTACCATTGGTCAAATCACCGCTAATTTTAAAGGGGAGGTGGTGTTAAAAAATATCATGATCAAAGATCATAGGAGGGATACCTTAATTGCCGCCTCTCGCTTGAATACTTCTGTTTTGAATGTGAGAAGAATGATGGATGGAGATTTAAATTTTGGCGCGATTAATTTAGACGGTTTGCATTTTATATTGCGCACCTATCGGGGAGAATTACAGACAAATCTCGATTATTTTGTTGAGCAACTTGAAGCTTCTCCAAAGCCTGGGAGGAAACCGTCGCCATTTCTTATGAAGGCCAAGACCGTTCATATCAAGGATGCTCAGTTTGCCATAATCGACGATAATAAAAATAGTCATTTGGATTTTGAAAAATTATCCATTGACGCCACAAAGTTCTTGATTGACGGACCCAATGTTTCTATGGCTATAGATCACTTGGGCTTTCTGCATAACAGCGGCCTAGAAATAAAGAATCTCTCCGCAGATTTTACATACACCTTGAGCGCTATGGATTTTAATGATTTGCAGATCACTACACCAGCGTCCAATATCAAAGGACAATTAGGGTTTGCATACCAGCGCGAAGACCTTAAATTTTTTAATGACAGAGTTCATATTCATGCTTCTTTTGATACTATTGACTTGTCAACCAATGACCTAGGGTTATTTTATCAAGGGTTTGGTGATAACATTAATTTTAGAGGCAGCACCGAACTTTCGGGTACCCTGAATCAACTGAAAGTTACAGACTTGACTTTAAATTTTGATCAAAATGCTACCTTAAGCGGTGATATTGAGCTGTTAGATTTATTTAATGGAGATAGCGGTTTGGGGATTGATGGTAAAATAGATCAACTAAAGGTCAATCGTTACAATGTGTCCAACCTATTCCCGAGCCTACTGAGCTCAAATGCTCGAATAGTTTTAGATAATTTGGGTTCTTTTGATATTTCAGGGGACTTTGAAGTCAGCCAGTCTGCCATTGATGCCAATATGGATGTTCGGACTGACTTGGGAGCCTTAAATCCCAAAATGACATATGCTATAGAGCAAAACACTTTGACGGGCGTATTTCAGTTATCACAATTTCATTTAGGCAAATTGCTCGATCTCAATGGGCTCGGGTTGGTTAGCGGTCAGGCTAAATTTGCACTGGCCAATTTGGATCGTAAGGACATTAGTGTTGAGGTAGAGGGCGATCTCGAGGAACTGACTTTTCGAGATTATAGGTACCGAGACACTTCGTTTAATGGCATGTTGGTTTCTGATGCATTTGAAGGTCAGTTTCGGTTTAGAGACGAGTCTTTGAATGCCAATTTCGATGGTTCTGTATCAGGTTTGACACTTCAGAAGCAATTCAATTTTGCTGCACATATTCTCGAAGCGGACTTGAAAGCCATGAATTTAGCTTCTACTGAAAAAGAGGCCCTTTTTTCTGGGCATTTACTGATTCAGGCCGAAGGCGCAAATATTGACAATGCTCTCGGTATTGCCTCTTTCTATGATATTACTTATCGCAATCAGGATGGGAATTACACCTTTGAAAATTTTGATATCACAGCAACTTTGGAGGAGAAAAATCGACTGATAAAAGTCAATTCTCCAGAGATCATTTCAGGTCAAATCTCTGGTCAATTTAAATTAACAGAGTTGAAACAATTGGCGCGAAATTCTTTAACACACATTTATAACTTAGGTGATAAATATGAGGTATCTCCAAATCAGTCCGTCGATTTCGATTTTACGGTATACAATAAAATAGCTAAGATTTTTTCAACTTACCTGAACATAGGCAACAATGGTAGGCTCTATGGACATATGGAGAGTAATTCAGAGAAGTTAAAGGTCAATGTGACTGCACCGTATTTAGCTACGCGTGATGTTCTGATCGAGAATATGTTTTTAGAACTTGATAATAGAAATCCTGTTTATAATACATTTCTTGAAATTGGCGCTGTCAGTACTCCTTTCATAAAAGCCAGAGACTTTAACCTGATCAACCTTACCCGAGAAGACACCCTGCTCATAAAGACGAATTTTAAAGGAGTGGAGGGAAGTCTAGATAAATTTGATTTGAACCTGTACTACGCCACAAATGAACAAAACAAGTCGGTCTTAGGATTCAGGCGATCAAATATAATTTATCAAAACGTACCGTGGGTATTGAATCCTGAACGCGACACAAATCATAAAATGGAGTTTGATAAGAGCTTTGAAGATATTCTAGTATATCCAAGCTTATTGGTTCACGAGAACGAAGAGATTCAGATGAGTGGCGCCTTGTTTTCCGCCCAAGATGAGGCGTTGGATCTCAAGTTTAAAGATGTAAACTTAGGGCATATTTTACCTGTTATTGATAAATTCAAAATGTCAGGAATTGTCAATGGTCAATTGTCATTAAGACAGCAGGAAAGCCAATTGAAACCAACGGCAGATATCTTAATCAACAATTATGTTCTTAATGATTTCGCAATTGGTGATTTCGATGCAAAAATATCTGGAAAAACGTCTGCAGAATATGATGTCAAAGCCAAATTATCCAATGCTTTTATCGAGACTATATCCATAGAGGGCGGATTGAATTTCGAGGAAAATGCTCAAAACATTAACCTATTGCTTCAGCTGAATGGGGCTCTACTAGATCCCTTAACACCTGTGGGTGGTGATATTATTACTGACATCAGAGGCGAAGCGTCAGGAGTAGTGTTAATTTCAGGAAGTTTCGATGAGCCGCAATATGAGGGCCAATTGATTTTGGATAACGCAGGTATTGCTGTCCCTTATTTAAATGTGGATTATAATTTTGACGGGGATACAAAGATTCAATTAGAAGGTCAATCTTTTGAGTTAAATAATTTGAATTTGGTAGATTCTGCTTTTGAGACACGGGCAACAATGGGAGGATCGATTCGGCACTCAAACTATAAAAATTGGATACTTGATCTGGACATCACCTCGCCTAGAATGCTTGTACTGAATACCAACAACGACAAAAAACCTTTGTATTACGGTACGGCATTTGTCGGAGGAAATATTGGAATCAAAGGCCAAGCGGAGGCATTAGTCATCAATGCCGAAGTTTTGACTCAAAAAGGAACCACTTTTGTTATTCCCTTGAACGAGACTGAGGTACTGAGTAACAGCGATTACCTGACCTTTATAACACCCGAGGAGAAATATAACACCCTTGGTATTGAGCGATGGAACAACAACGCTTTTAGAGGGTTAGAACTTGATTTTGATTTAGAGATTGACGAAAATGCGGATATTGAGATCATCCTAGATCCCTTGACCAAAAGTGGTATTCGCGGTTCGGGTAACGGCGGTTTGTTGGTTCAAATTAACACCAACGGTAAATTCAATATGTATGGAGATTTTATTGTCTCTAAGGGCGTATACAATTACATTTACGAACCCATAATTAGAAAAGAATTCAAAGTACGCCCTGGTGGCACTCTGGTTTGGAATGGGGAACCTACCAAAGCCGAAATAAATGTAACCGCTGTCTATAGTCAATTGCAGGCCAACCCCTCAATACTTCTTGATAATCCCATCAATCGAAGTATTCCTGTGGAAGTAGAAATCCAGTTAAGCGGGGAGCTTGAACGTCCAGAACCGAACTTTGATTTGCGTTTTCCGAGCGTCAATAGCGCACTGAACTCTGAGTTGAGCTACAGGCTCAATGATAGCGAGAGCAAACAGTTTCAGGCCCTGTCTTTACTTGCAACTGGAGCTTTTACAAATCAACTTAGATTAGATGAACAAGCTGTCTATGGCAATTTGGTTGAGCGACTATCTGCTATTGTGAACTCGGCAATTACCGGAGATAATGATGCGATTCAGTTGGGGTTGGACTATCAATTGGGCAGAAAAACTCAAGAGTACATTACAGAAAACCGAGTGGGATTGTCTCTCTCTGGAAAAATTAGTGATCGGGTTCTTTTCAATGGTAAAGTTGGAGTGCCATTTGGTGGGGTCAATGAAACAGTGGTAGCGGGTGATTTTGAAATCCAAATACTACTCAATGAAGAACGCACTTTGACGCTGAACGTTTTCAATAAAGAAAATGATATTCAAAATTTTGGCGAGGCCATTTTTTTCACCCAAGGTGTAGGACTCTCCTATGATGTGGAATTTGATAATCTGAAAGACCTGCTTCAAAAGATATTTCAACCAAAAAAGACCAATTCAAAGGAGTTGAAAAATGAATCCAAAGAACAGAATGCCGCACCACTCAAGGGATTTATGAGTTTTAAAAATCAGTAATGCAGCGTATTAGAAAATAAATGACACTATACATTCCGTTAAAGCTTAAGTTTATTAAATTTGCTTCTCAATAAAAATATGGGTACTGACATTAAAAAGATTGGCGTTTTTACATCTGGTGGAGATGCACCAGGTATGAACGCTGCGATTCGCGCTGTTGTGCGAGCTGCCGCTTACCACAAAATCGATTGTCTGGGTATATACCGTGGTTACGAAGGCATGATTGAGGGTGACTTCAAACACCTTACTGCCCGGAGCGTAAACAATATTATCAATAAGGGAGGGACGATTTTAAAGTCTGCACGCTCGGTGGCGTTTAGAACGCCCGAGGGGAGACAACAGGCCTATGACCAATTGGTCAAGGCCGAGATTGATGCTCTTGTCATTATCGGAGGCGATGGCTCATTTCATGGGGGTATGGTCTTCCAAAATGAATTTAACATTCCGGTCATAGGTATTCCAGGAACCATAGATAACGATATTGATGGCACCAATTATACAATTGGTTACGATACGGCATTGAACACGGTGGTTGAAGCGATTGACAAAATTAGAGATACGGCCAGTTCTCACCGCCGATTGTTTTTTGTAGAAGTTATGGGGCGCGACGTTGGTCACATTGCCTTGAATGCGGGCGTTGGTGCAGGTGCTGAGGAGATTTTAGTTCCAGAGGAAGATCTGGGATTGGATCGTTTGTTAGAGTCTTTAAAAAGAAGCAAAGACACTGGAAAATCATCTAGTATTGTTGTCGTTGCTGAAGGAGATAAAACAGGGAATAATGTGTTTGAACTGCGCGACTATGTTGAGGCTCACTTAAAAGAATATGAAGTTCGTGTTTCTGTTTTAGGACATATGCAAAGAGGCGGGGCTCCAAGCTGTTATGACAGGGTATTGGCAAGTCGCATGGGCGTAAAAGCTGTCGAATCATTACTCGAAGGGCACAATAACGTGATGGTAGGTACCATCAATAATCAGATGGTTTTGTCGCCATTGGAAAATGCTGTCAAAGGAAGTACACAAATTAACCATGAACTGCTAAGAGTGTCTGACATTCTTACCATTTAAATTTAAACCTAAAGAAAATGACTAAAGTAAAAATTGGAATTAACGGTTTTGGTCGCATCGGGCGTATTATGTTCCGCGCTGCGATGACACGAAATGATGTAGAGATAGTTGCTATTAATGATTTGCTTGAGGTGAAACATTTGGCCTACATGCTCAAGTATGACTCGGTTCACGGGAATTTTGATGGTACTGTTGAAGTAGAAAACAATCAATTGGTTGTCAATGGCAAAGCCATCCGCATAACCGCAGAAAGAGATCCAGCCAACATCAATTGGGGTGCTTTGGATATTGATGTAGTTGCTGAATGTACCGGGATTTTTACTACTCTAGAAAAAGCCGAAGCCCATCTTAAGGCGGGTGCAAAAAAGGTTGCTATTTCAGCACCATCAGCAGACGCACCAATGTTTGTTATGAGAGTTAATTCGGATAAAATTACTGCCGCAGATACTATCGTTTCAAATGCCTCTTGTACTACTAACTGTCTGGCTCCTGTGGCCAAGGTGTTGCATGATGAATTTGGCCTTGTGGAAGGACTGATGACTACAATTCATGCGGCAACAGCCACTCAAATGACAGTCGATGCACCTTCAGCCAAGGATTATCGTTCTGGACGTTCTGCTTTGAATAATATTATTCCGGCTTCTACTGGTGCGGCCAAGGCTGTTGGTAAGGTAATTCCTGAGCTCAATGGAAAACTTACTGGCATGGCATTTAGAGTGCCAACAGTAGATGTTTCTGTAATCGATTTAACGGTGAGATTAGAAAAACCTACCAGTTACGAGGCTATTAAGGCTGCCTTTAAGAGGGCTTCCGAGGGAAGTCTCAAAGGGGTGTTGAGTTATACTGAGGATGCCGTTGTGTCTCAGGATTTTGTAGGGGATTCGCATGTGAGTTGCTTGGATGCTTCCGCGGGTATTGAGCTCAGCCCAACTTTTTTCAAGATTGTGTCATGGTATGACAATGAGTATGGTTACTCTTCGAAATTAGTGGACCTCATGGTCCACATTACCACCAAGGTTTAATCTTTGCACTGTGATAGTTGTTGCAGATAGTGGCTCAACCAAGTGTGATTGGTTGCTCGTAGATGACAAGGGTACTCCTTTGTTTGAGAAACAAAGAACTAAAGGATTAAACCCAGCCATTTTGGTTCGACCAAAATTAAGATCCACCATTGCTAAAAACAAAGTGATGGCGGCCGAACGTGAAAAGGCAACTCATGTTTACTTCTATGGTGCGGGCTGCGGAACAGCTAAGCCATCCAGAATGCTCAAAGAGGTCTTGGAGGAGTATTTTCCCAATGCGGTTGTGGATGTTAAAGAGGATACCTATGCTGCGGCATACGCCGCGGTAGGTGCTGAAATGAAACCAGCAGTCATTTGCATTCTCGGGACGGGATCGAATTGTAGCTTTTTTGATGGAAAAACATTGGATCAACGTGTAACATCTCTTGGTTATGCGGTAATGGACGATGCTTCTGGGAATTATTTTGGCCGTAGATTGTTAAGAGATTACTACTTTTCATTGATGCCCGAAAATCTAAAAATTTCATTTTCAGAGCGTTATGACCTTGATTCGGATGTTATCAAGGCCAAGTTGTACAAAAAACCTAATCCCAATGCATACCTAGCGTCTTTCGCTGAATTCATGTTTTTGAACAAAGAATCTGAATATATTGAGGAATTAATTAAGTCGGGTATTCGTGAGTTTGCCAATACAATGATTTTTCAATTCAAAGAGCACTTGCAAGATTGTCCTGTTCACTTTGCCGGATCAATAGCCTTTTTCGCTCAAGAAGAAATTCGAGCAGTTGGTGAGGAAATGGGTTTCAAAGTGGGTGTGTTTGAGCGACGACCTATAGAAGGTCTCATCAGATACCACGTCAATAAACTTGCAAACAGCAAAGATTAACGCACCGCAATGGCGCTGATTTCTATATTGACGTTTTTAGGTAAGCCAACTACAGCCACAGTTTCGCGAGCAGGAGCTACACTGTTTTTAAAGTAGGTAGCATAGATCTCATTAACGGCGGCAAAATCTTCCATTGTTCTGAGAAATATAGTGGTTTTCACTATGTGCTCCATACCCATTTCTGCAGCTTCTAGGACAGCCTTTATATTGGTCATCACTTGATGTGTTTCAGACTGTATATTATCTAAAACTAATACGTTCGTATCAGGATGCATGGCAATTTGTCCGGACATATAAAGGGTATCACCTTTTAGAATAGCCTGATTATAAGGTCCGATAGGTTGAGGTGCACGGCTCGAAATGATTGCTTTTTTCATGATTGAAACTATTATAACTGTTGGTCTCTTTGGCGGCGTTTGTCGTATTTAATATCGCTCAATATACCCGATTTGATGCCAATGAAAAAATTCCATTGTTTATAGGTGCTGAAAGGTACCCACGAAAAGTTCATACGCCAGGACAATAAATCCCTTTCAAATCGCAGTTGGGTGAATGTAAACCCTGTGTTTTTTAGGTCATATCCTGACGAAGCGCCTACGCGCCATCTGGGTGATATTTCAATATCGCCTGAAAACATTAGAGAATGCGACGAAATTTCTCTTTGCCCTATACTGTTAGCATAATTCATGGCATAAGAAACCCGAAGATTCCAAGGAATGGTGTACGTAAACAAATCGTTTTCTTCAGATGCTTCGACGCTATCAGCTCCGTCGTCCTCAGAAAATCGCCTGTCCGCAAAATCCTCGGCCCGCCCAAATAAATCATCATCTCTTCCGCCATTTCTTACTGTTTCAGATTGGCTGCGGCTTCCCGAAGTACCTTCAGAGTCTTTGGATTGACCGCCTTTTAAATTATAACTCATGCTGACGTTGGCACTTGTCATTCTAAACAAACCACCACCATTGCTGATATTGAAGGTGTTGATTTTCTTGTTGTTTTGGTCGAGGGCATATGGATCGAAGGTGGCACCGAAATTTAAATTCAACTCTTTATTAAACAGCTGTGTACTACCTGTCATATTCACTGGGCTGAGATTGAGAGAATCTGCTGACAAATTATAATTGGTGCTGAAATTCAAACTGTTTAAAATCACAATTTTTTTGGATTCCACTTCGGTACTATCTTTGGAGCGCACTTTGGCCTCAATATTATTCCCCAGTGAAAATCCTATTGAGCTCGAATATCTGTTACTTGGCGATCCAAACATTGAGCCTTCAAAACGGGTATATTCAACATCGGCAGTGGTATTGCCATCGGCATCTATGACTTCATAGGTGTCGTAATATTGGTCAAATGAAGGATTTATGTTGTAGCTAATGGACGGTCTAACCACATGACGAATTGCTTCTATCTTAGAACTCTCCTTGAAGGGGAACATGCCATAAACAGTAGTTCCAATACCCGTACTGAAATTGTAAGTTCTAAAAGCATCAAAACCTTGAATGGGCGTGGTCACCACGGTTTGTGTCTCTTGGTCAAAAGATTTGGAAATGGTTTCGAAAGTCCAATTTTCTTGAAAATTTGTACTGGTACTTACACTGAGGTGCTTTAGAATTTTAAAGTTAGTGGATAGTGGTATGGTGTGCTGCATGCCTTTTTTGGCATTGTCAAACATTTCCTTTTTCAGAAATAGTGAATCTGTGGTTTGAATGCGCTGCTCACCTCTGACGTTATATTGAAACTGAATATTCTGTAAAATACCTTTTTTACCACCATTTTTAGGGGCAAAAGGAAACATTCTGCCTACACTACCTTGAAAGGTAGGTAGTGTTAAATTGATTTGCTGGGTGTTGGTGTTCTGAGAATGGGTTGCTGTCAAACTTACATTCACCGCAGGCTCACCAGGAAATGACTTGGAATAGGAAATCGACGAGGCCAAAGTATTGTTTAAGGCACTCGAAATATTCAATTGATTGATCGACTCCCTAAAATAAGTACTGCTACCAATATTGACGGAGGCCGAAAAACGGGAATTGGGATTCGATTTAGAATCCTTGTTGTGAGACCATCGGAGATTGTAAATATTTGATTTTGAATAATCAGGAAAGCCTTTTTCACTTGTGATTAAATTTTCAAATCTAAAACTCAAGTTACCATTAAATTTATAACGTTTGTTGTATTGATTATCCACACGCAGTCCGTAGCTGCCATTAGTATAATAATCTCCAACTACTGCTAAATCTAAATAATCGTTCACAGCAAAATAATAGCCGCCATTTTGGAGAAAATAACCCCGTTCTGCTTGCTCTCCAAAGGAGGGTACAATGACACCAGAACTGCGTTTATTTGTCAGCGGGAAAAAAGCAAAAGGAACACCTATTGGGGTCGGCACATTGTAGATATACATATTCGTCCAACCCGCAACGACTTTTTTGCCGGGCACCGCCTTGAACTTTCTCATCAAAAAGTAGTACTCAGGATCCTCTGAATCGGTCGATGTGGTGAATTTCCCCCGATTGATAAAAAGTAATGAATCATTCACTTTTTTAGTCAGTTCGGCCAAAATGTTCCCACCGCTTTGTTCGGTTTTTGAATTCCATATCAAAGCCTTTTTTGTAGTAAAATTGAATCGAATTGAATCGGGTTCTATCACATCACCACCCTGAGTAAAGACAGGTGCCTGGGAGTAATTCCCCAAACTGTCTTTTATTCTTCCAGCGTTAACCTCATTTGTTTCGTAATTGATCGTAATTACCCCAGCCTTTATCGACATGTCTTTGTAGGTCATATCAGCTTGATTGTAGAGGTAAATGGTTTTTTTCTTGGTATTAATTGAGGTGATGTCTTTGGCGTTATAAGTTAAAATGCCTTCCAGGGCGCTTTCTGGCTTTTTGATAATGGAGTCTGTTGGGACACTAACGCTATCCAGACGGATGGTGTCGCGAACCGTTTCAAGTGGTTTTGAATCGGGTGAGGTTTGTGCAAAACTGTTTATAAAAACTGTAAAAATCAGTACACGAAAGCAGTAAGTAGCGTTTGTTGACAATGTTTATTGCTGTATTTTTGTAGAAACGGTCTGATTTTTGACTACGCAAAGTTACGTATATTTTTGTTCTAATGTTTGTGGCCTATACCTTTAACAAATTTCATTAATGACTTTAAAGACCTTTCTTTCTTCAATTTTAATGCCAACAACGATCTGTTGTTGTTGCCTGCTCTTTGCGCCGGCTATGTTTTCGCAAAACGAGAAGTTTAAGGTTGTATTAGATCCAGGCCATGGTGGTAAAGATCCAGGGAATATCGGAAATGGTTATAAAGAGGCCATAATATCGCTTAGTGTAGCTCTTGAGGTAGGAAAGATTTTGGAGGAGAACAGTGGTATTGAGGTGTCGTACACAAGGAAATCCAACGTGGCAGTAGATTTATACTATCGTCCAAAAGTGGCTAATAGTGTTGATGCCGATCTTTTTGTTTCTATTCACTGTAACTCCCATTCCTCTCAAGCCAGTGGTTCAGAGACTTTTGTCATTGGCCCAGCCAGTAACGCTAGAAATTTTGAGGTAGCTAAAAAAGAAAATGAGGTCATTTTCTTAGAGGAAAATTACGAGAAGAATTACGAGGGATTCGATCCAAACTCACCCGAATCCTTGATTGGTCTATCACTAATGCAAGAGGACTTTATCGATTTGAGTATACGTTTAGCTGAGTTGATTGAGTCAAACTTTGTAAACAAGGTGAAAAGAAAAAGCCGTGGCGTGAAGCAGAGTAATTTTTGGGTATTGCACAATACCTACATGCCCAGTGTGCTGGTCGAATTGGGCTTTTTGACCAATAATGAAGAGGGACCATTCTTAAACAGCAAAGTTGGTCAAATGAAAATGGCATCTAGTATAGCTGACGCCATTCTTACCTACAGATCGGAGATGGATTATTTTGTTGATTCTGAACCTATTGTTGCTGCCGTTGATAAGACAGATCAAAAGAAAATTCAGCCTAATATTGTCTTTAAGGTGCAGATAGCATCCGGTTCAAGGAAAATGAAAACCAAAGCACGTAATTTCAACGGTCTAGAGGGGGTTACGGTTGAAGAGTCGAATAAATTATACCGGTATTTCTATGGGGCATCATCGTCCTATTCAGATGCAGTAAATCAGCAAAAAATGGTGCAACAAAAAGGTTATCTCGAGGCTTTTATAGTAGCTTTTGATCGGGGCGTAAAAATTCCTATTAAGGAGGCTATTGAAGCTTCGAAGAATTAAAATTTATACCTAACTTAGCAAGCAAAATCAGTACTTTTGAAGTTTACCAAAGAAATTAAAACTGCCGTAGTTGTCCTCACAGGAATCCTACTCTTTATATTTTTGTTTAATTATTTAAATGGTCAAAACCTTTTGATTGGATCAAGGACCTTTTATGCGACCTATGCCAGTGTTGAGGGACTCACCAAATCTGCTCCTATCACAGTCAATGGATTTAATGTTGGCAGCGTTGTGGGTATGGAATTAACACCAGATGGACAGAATGTGCAACTCACATTATTAATTCAAGATGATGTTGAATTTTCTAAAAACTCAAAAGCTCAAATCTACGAGACTGGTTTGATAGGTGGAAAAGCTGTAGCCATAATCTTTGCAAATGATGGCGCTAGGCCCGCGGTTAGCGGAGATACTTTGACCTCTGAGGTCAAGGATGGTTTGACAGAATTGGTCAATCAAAGATTAACGCCTCTTCAAGAGAAAATCGAGGCCATGATGGTTAGTGCCGATAATTTGTTGAAGAATGTCAACGACATTTTTGACGATAGAACTAAAAATCATTTAAGAAGCAGTGTTGCCAAATTAGATAGTACTCTATCGGGTATTCAAATGTTAACGAGCTCCGCTGAATCCATGTTACGGGATAATTCCTCCAAGGTGGCCCAAACGTTTGATAATGCTGAGCAATTTTCAAAAAACTTGTTGTCAATTTCAGATACACTTACGCAAGCTGATTTTGCTGGAACTATAAATAGGCTAAACAGTTCTCTAGAAGCGGTCAGTGCTTTGTTAGAAGATATCGAAAAAGGGGAGGGCTCGGTAGGTAAACTTTTAAAGGACGACCAGCTGTATGAAAATATTGATGGCGCGACCGCTCAACTAAAAGCTTTGTTGCAAGACATGAAATTGAACCCTAAACGATATGTCCATTTTTCAATTTTTGGCAAGCGCCCGAAATCATACGATTTAAAAAAAAATAACACACTAGAGCTTAATAAAGACGAATGATGGAGTATTTGCCAAACATTGTTTTTGCTGTACTTCTTCTTTCTGGAGTGCTTTTTTTCGCCAGGAATATTGGTAAAATAAGGCGAAATATCGCCTTAGGAAAAGATCTGGAAATATCCGACTCAAAAAAAGAACGCCTAAAGAATCTTCTGATGATTGCCTTAGGTCAAAGTAAATTGGTAAGTCGACCTGTTTCTGGCTTACTTCATATTGTTGTTTATCTTGGTTTTATCATCATCAACATTGAAGTACTAGAAATAATCATTGATGGTCTGCTGGGGACACATCGGATTTTATCGGGTATAGGACAAGCTTATGGTTTGCTCATTGGGGCTTTCGAGATATTAGCAGTTTTAGTTCTGTTGGCTGTTGTGGTATTTTGGTGGCGTAGAAATGTTCAAAGAATCGCTCGTTTCTTAAATCCTGAAATGAAAGGGTGGCCCAAACAGGACGCGAATTTGATTTTATATTTTGAAGTCGTCTTGATGGTTTTGTTTTTAGTGATGAATGCCACGGATGTAACTTTTCAGGAAATGAATTCTGGAAATGTTATAAGTCAATTTATAGCAACTTGGTTTTCAGGCTTCTCGGAGTCAACACTTCACATGATCGAAAGAGTGGCATGGTGGGTGCATATTGGAGGTATTCTTATCTTTTTAAACTATTTATACTATTCGAAGCATCTCCACATCTTGTTAGCCTTTCCCAATGTTTACTATGGTGCAGTCAATCCCAAAGGGCAACTTGATAATATGGATGCCGTGACTAAGGAGGTTAAACTTATGTTGGATCCCAATGCAAATCCCTACGCCACGTCTTCAGAGGACCCTCATGCCATTCCAGACAAATTTGGTGCTAGTGATGCCACAGACTTAAATTGGCTTCAATTACTAAATGCCTATTCTTGCACAGAATGCGGACGGTGTACATCTGAATGTCCTGCTAATCAAACAGGAAAACTTTTGTCGCCAAGAAAAATCATGATGGACACCAGAGATCGTATTCAAGACATTGGGGCGAACATAGATGCCAATAATGGAAGCTTTAAGGACGACGGTAAGCAGTTGTTAGGAGATTACATCAGTACAGAAGAACTTTGGGCCTGCACATCATGTAATGCCTGTGTAGAGGCCTGCCCGATAAGTATCAATCCGCTGTCCATTATCATGGATATGAGAAGGTATTTAGTCATGGAGCAATCGGCCGCTCCAGTAGAATTGAATAATATGATGAGTAATATCGAAAATAATGGTGCCCCCTGGCCGTA
>Ga0222719_10002060_pt1 | contig 18783 bp, 16 predicted proteins | sample C33_34DmetaG_FD_165039 | JGI IMG/M metagenome (GOLD analysis project Ga0222719, IMG submission 165039) | Estuarine water microbial communities from San Francisco Bay, California, United States - C33_34D | ecosystem: Environmental > Aquatic > Marine > Unclassified | place: USA: California... | reverse complement strand
TTCACCCGATTAATTCTTATGTTTTATTGTGGTTTTCATCTAGTATTTTTTTATGTACATTGGGTTTTAGCTTGGTGGCCATAAATATTCAGGCTTTCGGAGGACTATGGGATATTCCGATAAAACAAGTAACAGCTGTAATTTCCATTAGAGAAGCGATAGGCTTATTTGGTCTTTTAGTTGCCTCAGTTACTCCAACAGTTCTTTACTATTATTTTAAAGATGATAATTTTCATATTTTGGCAGTAATACTGATTTTTGTCACAGTTATTTCATTGGTTTTTTTTACCAAATGGTTTAACACTTCAGCGATAAAAAAACCTATTAGCTCACCAGGCATTAATATAAAAGAATCTTTATTTATGATTTTTAATAGCGATATAAAACTATTCTTTGTAGTGTACTCCCTTAGTTGCCTAGCATCCTCGATTCCGGCAACATTAATTATCTTTTATGTGAGAGACTATTTATTAGCAGAGCACTTACTGGGGGTTTTCCTATTGGTATATTTTACAAGTGGGGCAATATCTATGCCTCTTTGGAAATCGTTATCATATAAATATACATGTATGGTGGCGTGGCTTTTAAGCATGATTTTTGCATTTTTAATATTTATTTGGGCATACTTTCTTCAACCAAATGATATCTTTGGATTTTTTGTTATTTGTCTATTTTCTGGAATGGCTGTTGGTGCAAACTTAGCTTTACCGTCAGCAATAATTGCCGAATTTATAAACTCAAACAAGCATGAAAAATATGCTGCAAGTTATTATTCTATAAGTAATTTTTTATCTAAATTTTCTTTAGCGTTTGCTTCTGGTATAGCTTTGCCATTTCTTGGTTTCATGAATTACCAACCCGGTGTAGCAAGAAATGATTATTTATTCCCAACTATATATGCATTATTACCATGTTTTATTTTGCTGATTGCAATAATCATTTTAAATAGGTTAATTAATGCAAAAACTATATAGGCTAGATGTTAGCTTGTATTTTTTTATAGCTTTTATAATGAATGTATGTATTTTATATTAATAAAAAATGTATTACTATATGGGTATAAATACAACAATATAGTTTTTTGAGAAATATTTAAGAGTGGATAAAAGGAGAGGAGATGGCAGCAAAACCAAAGGATTTAACAAGTTCGGTAGTTAACTATATTCCAAAAATAAAACCACCGGAAGGTCATTCTATACATCATATATGTTGCCCGCATGATTGCCCTGATACATGCTCAATGCTTGTCACAAAAGACGATAAAACAGGAAAAGCTATCAGTGTTCAAGGAGATCCTTCTCATCCAATTACAAAAGGTTATCTATGCAATAAAGTTAATCACTACATTGATCTGGTTTATAATGAAAATAGAGTGCTGTATCCACACAGAAGAGTTGGACCTAAAGGGCCTGGTGCAAAATTTGAAAGAATAACTTGGGATGAAGCTCTAGAAGCAATAACAGACGATTTTAAAAATACAATTAAAGATTACGGAACAGAAGCTGTCCAGCCTTTTTCATACTCAGGAACTCTTGGCATGTTGGGCTACTGGACTATGGATAGTAGATTTTGGAATAAGATGGAGGCAGCAAGACTGGAACAATCTATATGTATTTATGCTGCTATGTGGGCTGGTTTATTTACATATGGATTAGCAAATGGACCGCATGTTGGCGAAGCAGCTAGAGATGGTTGTGAATTAATGATTTTATGGGGCGCCAATCTTGTCAGCACAGGAGTTCACTCAATCCCCTTTATTAGAGAAGCAAAAGAAAGAGGCATGAAACTAGTAGTGGTTGATCCTAGACAGACTAGGACAACAATGTTTGCCGATGTTCATATACAGCCAAAACCTGGAACAGATGCGTTTTTAGCAAACGCAATGATGAAAGTAATGGTAGATAAAAATTTACATGATGTAGATTTTTTAAATACCCAAACTCATGGTTGGGAAGAGTTTGTAGAAAAAGTTTTGCCAAAATATACATTAGAGGAAGCGGAAAAAATTACTGGTGTAAAAGCTAAAATTATAGAAGACCTTGCTGTCGAGTATGCTAAAACAAAAAAATCTTACATAAGAGCAAATTATGGTTTAAATAGACATCAAAATTCTGGACAAATGTGCCGAGCAGTTCTTGTGTTACCTTGTTTTAATGGCTCTTGGAGAGAAGAGTGTGGAGGGGCCGCTTTTGGGCAACTCGAAGAAATGTGGCTACGTTTTGATCTTGGAAAATTACATAGACCAGATCTTGGAAATAGAGCAGAAAAAAGAGTAGTTAACATGGTTCAAATTGGTAGAGCGTTAGCTGATAATATTGGGGTCGATGGAGAGCAGCTTGATCCTCCAATTAAATCATTATTTGTATATAACAGTGACATTGCAAACTGTACTCCTAACAGTGGCAATGTAAGAAAAGGTATGTCTCGAGAGGATTTATTTATAACAGTTCATGAAACATTTTGGACTGATTCATGCATGTACGCAGATATAGTCCTCCCAGCAGATACTGCACTTGAAAGAACAGATTGTCATTGGGCTTATGGATCATGGTATTTAGGAATAAATAAACCAGTTATTGAGCCACTTGGTGAAAGTATTAATAATACAGAGTTATTCAGAATGCTTGCAGACAAAATGGGTTATGTAGATTCGACAGATAACGCTTTTACACAAACCGACGAAGAAATTATAAAAGATATTCTGTTGGAAGCTGAAAATGAAGATGGTGAAAGGTTTAATTGTTTAACCGAAGGAATTAATTACGATGATGTTGTAAAAAATGGGTGGGCTAGAGCATCAACTAACTCTAAAAGACGTGATTTTTTAAACAATGGCTGGGAAACACCAAGTAGAAAAATAGAGATTAAATGTGAAGCTATAACCGCAGAGTATCCTGACGTTAGCCCTTTTCCTGAGTATGTTCCTGAAATTAAAGGTCAATATGATCCGTCCAAGTCAAAATACCCAATACAGGTTTTAAGTAGTGCATCCCATTACTTTATTGGCGATTCATTTCAGTCAGTTCCAAGATTGCAGGCTATGCAGTCAAGACCGACCGTTGAACTTAGTGTAAATGATGCTAAAGAAAGAGATATAAAGGATGGCGATCTTGTAAGATTATATAATGAACAAGGAGATACATATTGTTACGCTGTTATAATTGACGGACTTTTAGATGGAGTTTGCGCTACTCAAAAACAATTTAAAGGTAGTAATACTCCAAATGGTTTAAACGTAAATAATTTAAACAGCGAGATGCTAACGGACTTTGGTAAAAGCCCAACTTTCTATTCAGTTTTAGTGGAAATAGAAAAAGCTAGCGACGAAATGATTGAAAAAGCTATTAAGCAAGGAGAATAAATGTCGTCAAGAACTGATTTTATATATCCAAATAATGGAATACCACATTCCAAAACAAAAGTTAATTCTGCGCCTCACCCAGATGTTCAGAATAGTAGGGTCAAAATAAAAGATGCTGTTATTACTTCTATGAAAAATCTTACAGATGATACTTTTTTATTGACTGTAAAATTAGATAATAATGAGGTCCTCAATTCTCATGCTGGACAATATGGAACATTAAAAGTAGATGAGTTAGATAAACCAAGAGCCTTTTCGTTCGCAAAAGCTCCAACTAGCGAAAAAAAAGGTGAGTATAGTTTTTTTATAAAACAGGTCCCAGGTGGGAAATTTTCTGAATATTTAGAAAAGGATAGATCTGGTCAAAAAATTATTCTTTCTGGCCCAATGGGTCAATTTAAAATTGATGATTCAAATCAAGATATGATTTGCATTGCAGGCGGGAGTGGCATGAGTGCGATTAACGCAATTGTGGAAGATGCAGCGCATAATAAAGTTAAAAGAAATTGTTATTTCTTTTATGGCGCAAGACAGCAAAAAGATTTGTATTTGGTAGATGAGATTTCAAAAATTTCTGAAAAATGGGCCAATGGATATACATTTAAATTTATACCAGTTCTAAGCGAAGAACCTGAAGATTCAGATTGGAAAGGAGGAAGGGGGTTTGTCACAGATTACTTTAAGGATAACTACCTTAAAAAGGGTATTGTTAAAGCAGAGTCTTGCAAAGCTTTTTTCTGTGGGCCACCACCTATGATAAATGCTGGAGCAAAAGTTTTAGAAGAGGCAGGAGTATCAGAAGACTCAATGTTTTTTGATAAATTTGAAGATGCTAGATCACCAGCCCCTGTAATAGATAATTCAAAATGTGTTTTATGTGACGAGTGTTTATTGGTCAAACCAACAGCAGATTGTATTGTAGAAACAGCCAAATTAGGCAATATTAAAGATAATGGAAAATTTGCAGATATTGAAAGAATAGACCCAGCATTCACCTCAGGTTTATATTACAACACATTATATATTAATGAAGATAAGTGTATTAGGTGTTATGCATGTGTTCATGCATGCCCTCATGATGCAATCTCACCTGATTATGACTTGCAGCCTAAAACATTGAGAAATATAGTTGAGAACTAATTTATTTATTTTGCAAAAGATAAATAATATATAATTATATAAATAAAACTTAGAGGAGCGAACTCTATGAATGAAGCAAATACTGCTTGGATCCTCGTGTCCACAGCATTGGTACTTTTAATGACACTTCCTGGCTTGGCACTTTTTTATGCAGGCTTAGTCAGCTCGAAAAATACTTTATCAACATTGGCTCAATGCTTTGTTATTGCTTGTTTAGCTTCAATAGTTTGGTTTATTTGCGGTTACTCTATTGCTTTTAATGGAGAGGGATTATTTTTTGGAAATCTTGATAAAATGTTTTTATCAGGAGTAAATATAAGTTCTATGTCTGGAGATATTCCTGAAACTCTTTTTGTAATGTTTCAAATGACTTTTGCAATAATTACACCTGCATTAATTGTCGGCGCTTTTGTTGAAAGAATTAAATTCTCTGCAGTAATAATGATTACCGGAATTTGGTTGGTTCTAGTTTATAGTCCGGTAACTCACTGGGTTTGGGGTGGTGGTTGGTTAGCTAAAATGGGTGTTATGGATTTTGCTGGCGGACTTGTTGTTCATACAACTGCTGGAATATCAGCCTTAGTAATTGTAAAGATGCTAGGGCCTAGAAATGGTTTTCCAAGATCTATTAAGCCTCCTCATAGTCCTGTTATAGCAATGATAGGTGCTGCTTTATTATGGGTTGGTTGGTTTGGATTTAATGCTGGTTCAGCATTGGCGGCGAATCAAAATGCAGCTATGGCTATGCTAGTTACTCATATTTCCGCAGCGGCAGCGACAATAACATGGATGGCTATAGATTGGTATAAAAATGGAAAGCCAGGTTTAGTTGGAATGATTACTGGAATGGTGGCTGGTCTAGCAACTGTAACTCCAGCATCTGGTTATATAGGCCCTATGGGTGGATTAATACTTGGTATATCGTCAGGGTTAATTTGCTACTGGTTTGTAGGTTTCATAAAAAACGTTATGAATATTGATGATTCTTTAGATGTATTCGCTGTTCATGGAGTTGGTGGTATTTTAGGAACAATTTTATGTGGGTTATTAGCAACTTCTCAATATGGTGGCCTAGGATTAGATACAACTGTATGGGAGCAAACAAAAGTGCAAATTATTGGAGTTCTTAGTATCAGTTTGTATACACTTATAGCCACCACAATCATAGTTTTTGTGGTTAAAAGTCTAATTGGGCTTAGAGTGTCTGAACAGGAAGAAAATACCGAAGGTTTAGATTTTGGAAGTCATGGAGAAAGTAGTTACCGATTATAAGATTTCTTTATTTTCTTGAAGTTTTTGGATTTCTTTTATTTTAGAAGTTATTCGATCATCTATAGTTGAGCCTTTCATATTATATCGAATCGCAAGTTTGTAATATTTAATTGCTGAGTTGAAGCTACCAAGAATTTTTAAATAATCCCCTCTATATTCATGACCAAGAGATTGCTCTTTAAGTTTATATGCAGCTTCACTGATTTTGAGAATCAATCTGTGGTCTTTATGCTCTATTACATAAGGAACTAATTTATCAATTACTTTTTTATACTGATTATCTTGTATGAGAGCAGATGATAAATAGTATAAAACTGCGTTATCTGTAGGGTATATATCGTTTAAATTTTTCAATATTTTTAAAGCTTTTTTATTTTTGTTATTTTGTAAATATATTTCTGCAAGCGCTATTGATACGTAATTTTTAATAATATAAAGTTGGCTTTTATGATTTAATATATCTAATAAATTATTGAAAACTTTAGATGCTTCTTTATACTTCTTTTCTTTTCCAAGAGCTAAACCATAAGCATAATCATCAACTATTCTTTCAGGGTTTGTTTCTAGTAATTTAGAGTTATAGGTATAACTGGATATAAATGCCCTAGTATTCAATCTTTCAATTGAAACTCTCGCAGATGTAAACTGATAAGCAAAGCTATCATTTGTAAATTGACCTTTATATCTTGACGCAAGATTTTGAGTCTCTGCAATTCTATTTTGCGTTAACGGATGAGTTCTTAAAAATTCTAATGCACCACTGTCATTATTTTCTTTTTGTAAGGTTTTAAAAAACTCACTCATTGCATTTGGATTAATATTTGCATTAACTAAAATATTTATTGCTAGTCTATCTGCCTCAACTTCATGCTCTCTGATAAAATTTGTTAATTTTGATGCTTTAACACTTTGCGTGGTTACTAAAGTTTTGCCAAGAGCGCCTGTACTATATGTTCCAGCTATTACAGTTGCAAGAACTGAGAGAGCTGTTGTAATATTAACTTTTGATGATTCCTCGTGCATCCTGGATAGGTGCCTTGCCTTTACGTGAGATATTTCATGAGCCATTACACTTGCTAATTCAGCCTCGGTCTTGGTCTTTTGAATTAAGCCAGAATTTATCACGATTACCCCACCCGGTGTTGCGAATGCATTAATTGAAGGGTGATTTGCAACCAGAAATCTATATTTTATTGAACTATTGTAATCTGAAACTAATAAGCGATTACCAAGCATTTGAATGTAACCAGTTATCAGAGGGTCTGAAATTAAATCAAATGAGCCTAGAATCTGTGAATATATTATCTCACCAAGTTTGTTTTCTTGAGATATGCTCATAAACCTTGAAGACGTATCACCAATTCTTGGAACTGCTATATTGCTAGCCATAGAATAACCGTTAAGATTTATACTAATTATGCTAAATATTGCAATATATATAATTACTTTCATATGTATCTAGTATTTTTTATAATGATTATGTTTGTGTTTACACTTAACAGTAATAAGTATATCCTATTTCGCTTATGTAGACACATAAGCAAGATGATACATTAATTTAGTTTAATAACAGATATGGAGATTGCATATGGCCGAATATGACCAAGAATTAGACGCATGTGGGTTAAATTGCCCACTACCAATATTAAGAGCAAAAAAATCACTTTCCTCAATGGAAACAGGGCAAGTATTACATGTTGTTGCTACTGATCCTGGGGCAATCAAGGATTTTGAAGCTTTTTGGAAACAAACTCATGGATTCAAAAGAAGAAAGCGGCAAATTCTATTTTCTTATACAGAAAGCATAAGTAATAAACTACATTAAGTTAATGACACAAAATATTGATAAAAAACAAAATATATTCACTGGTGCAGAAATATTTGTAAAATGTCTGGAAGCTGAAGGCATTGATAAAGTTTTTGGCTACCCAGGCGGCGCTGTGCTGCATATTTACGATGAACTTCATAAGCAAAATGATGTAACCCATATACTCGTAAGGCATGAGCAAGGAGCAGTCCATGCTGCTGAAGGTTTTGCTAAATCTTCTGAAAAAACAGGTGTTGTTTTAGTTACTTCAGGACCAGGCGCCACAAATGCAATTACTGGAATTGCTGACGCATATATGGATTCCGTCCCAATAGTAGTTTTTACTGGGCAAGTTAGAACAGCTTTAATTGGAAATGACGCATTTCAAGAAGTTGATACTGTGGGTATAACAAGACCCTGTGTAAAACATAATTTTATGATCACAGACGTTAAAGACATGGCAAGCACTATAAGGAAGGCTTTTTATGTTGCATCAACAGGAAGACCTGGACCGGTAGTTGTAGATATTCCAAAAGATATTACAGAAGATACCTGTGAATTTTCTTATCCAGAAGAAGTGTCTATGAGGTCTTATAATCCAAATATTGAGATTAATGAGGATTCCGTAGACAAAGCTGTAAAATGTATATTGGCTAGTAAAAAACCTGTTATTTACGCAGGTGGGGGTGTTATTAACAGTAATGCTTCTGATGAACTAACAGAGCTTGCAAAATATTTAAACTTCCCTGTAACCAACACATTGATGGGCCTCGGATGTTATCCTGGTGATGACCCTCAATTTATTCAAATGCTTGGAATGCATGGTTCTTATGAAGCGAATATGGCTATGCATGATTGTGATTTACTCATTGCGGTCGGAGCCCGCTTTGACGACAGAATTACCGGAAGATTAGATAAGTTTAGCCCTGATGCAACAGTTATTCATATTGATATCGACCCATCTTCTATATCAAAAAATATAAAAGCACATATACCAGTAGTTGGAGATGTCAAAGGTGCTATCAATAAAATATCCAATAAAATTATACAAAATGACCTAAAGCCAAAAAATATTGATAAATGGTGGGATCAGATAAATGAATGGAGAAAAAAAGATTCATTTAAATATAATCAAGGAAGTGACATTATAAAGCCACAATTTGTTATTGATAAATTATACGAAGTAACAAAAGGCGATGCATTTATTACATCTGATGTTGGGCAACATCAAATGTGGGCTGCGCAAATATACAAATACAGCAAACCTAGAAGATGGATAAATTCTGGCGGCTTAGGAACTATGGGATTTGGTTTGCCTTCAGCCATGGGTGCTCAATTTGCTAATCCAGAATCTCTTGTATGTTGTGTTACAGGAGAAGCAAGTATACAAATGTGTATACAGGAGTTATCAACTTGCTTGCAATACGGTCTTCCAATAAAAATTATCAATTTAAATAATAGATATATGGGTATGGTTAGGCAATGGCAAGAGTTCTTTTATGAAAAAAGGTACGCAATGTCATACATGGATGCGCTGCCAGATTTTGTTAAGCTCGCAGAGAGTTATGGTCATATTGGCCATAAGATTGAAAATCCTTCGGATGTTGAGGCAGCTCTTAAAGATGCTATAAAACAGAAAGATAGACTGGTCTTTCTAGACTTTATTACCGATCAAAATGAAAATGTCTTTCCGATGATTGCTACTGGCGCAGCTCACAATAAAATGATACTTTCCTAAAAACTGAGTGAATATAAAATATATTTGGAACAAAGAATGAGACATATAATTTCAGTACTTTTGGAAAATGAATCTGGCGCACTATCAAGAGTTGCAGGATTATTTTCTGCTAGAAGCTTTAATATAGAATCATTATCTGTTGCACCATCGGAAGACAATACAGCCTCAAGAATGACAATAGTTACTTCTGGAAGTGAAAATGTAATAGAACAAATAGTAAAACAATTAGACAAGCTAATTGATGTAATTGAGGTTTCTGAAATAACCTCAAACGAACATGTGGAAAGAGAGATAGTATTTGTTAAAATTGAAGATAAAAGTATTGATAAAAAAATGATGGATAATTTTTCAAAGAATGAATTTTTAAAAATTCATAAAACAAAAAATAATGAAATAATAATTGAATGTGTTGATAGCCCTTCAAAAATTAATGAATTTTTAAAATCTGTAAAAAATATCGCAGTAAAAATAGTAAGATCAGGATCTGTTGGAATAAACAGCAATTAAATTATAAATTGGAGATAAATTTAAAAATGAATATTTATTATGATAAAGATGCGGACTTATCAATTATAAAAAGTACAAAGGTTGCAATTATTGGTTATGGGTCTCAAGGCCATGCGCATGCAAATAATTTAAAAGAGTCTGGTGTAGATGTGGTTATAGGTTTACATGCTGGTTCAAAATCTGCAGATAAAGCTAAATCATCTGGCTTTGAAGTAATGTCTGTTGCAGACGCAACCAAAGCATCAGATTTAATAATGCTTTTAATTCCAGATGAAAACCAAGCAGATGTTTACAACAAAGATATTGCGCCAAATTTAAAAAAAGGCTCTTCATTAGGATTTGCGCATGGTTTTAATATACATTTTAAAACTATTAACCCAAGTGTTGATACAAATATAATTATGATTGCTCCTAAGGGACCAGGTCATTTAGTTAGATCAACATATACCGAAGGTGGTGGTGTGCCTACATTAATAGCAGTAGAACAGGACCCCTCTGGTAATAGTAAAAATTTAGCATTATCGTATGCGTCGGCTAACGGTGGTGGAAAAGCAGGGGTTATTGAGACTACTTTTAAAGAAGAAACAGAAACAGATTTATTTGGAGAGCAAGCTGTGCTTTGTGGTGGAGCCACATCATTAGTATTAGCAGGTTTTGAAACACTTGTTGAAGCTGGCTATAAACCTGAGATGGCATATTTTGAATGTTTGCATGAGCTAAAGCTTATTGTTGATTTGATGTACGAAGGTGGTGTTGCTAACATGAGGTACTCAATCTCAAATACTGCAGAATATGGCGATTTAACTAGGGGCCCTAGAATCGTTAATGGAACAACCAAAGACGAAATGAAGAAGATCCTTGCTGAAATTCAAAGCGGTAAATTTGCTAAAGAGTATATTGACGAATATAAAGCTGGTAACAGTAACTTTGACAAAATGAGAAAAGAGGGTGAAAAGCACCCAATAGAGTCTGTTGGCGAAGAATTAAGGTCAATGATGCCTTGGATTAGCGCAAACAAATTAGTTGATAAAAATAAGAACTAGGATATTATTTTAGTAAATATGTGTTTAATATAAGGATAAAAATATGAAATTAGATAGTGGAATCTTACATTTTATACTTTTCTGGGGATTTTATGCTTTTCTAGCATATCTTGTAGTAAATCTTGTAAAGTAATAGAATTTTTTTTAATAACGCTAAGCATGTATAAACATGTCTTGGCGTTTGTTTTTATAAATTATGATAAGAAATAAAATTTATTTAATACCAAACTTATTGACTACCGGATCAGTATTGTGTGGTTTTGTTTCAATTATATATTCTTTTGGTGGAAATCTTGCAATAGCTGCAAACCTGATCTTAGCTTCCTTCATTTTAGATGGTCTTGATGGAAGGGTTGCAAGAATCACAAAAACAACCAGTGATTTTGGTGCTCAATATGACAGTTTGGCAGATGTAGTCTCCTTTGGAGTAGCTCCATCTATTTTCTTATATCAATGGTTTTTAAAAGATGTAAACTTTCTTATAAATTCTTGGTTAGAGCTCGGAGTTATTATATCATCTTTGTATTTAGTGTCCGTACTGTTAAGACTTGCTCGTTTTAATGTTTCTAAAAGTAACGATTTCTTTATTGGTCTTCCATGTCCACTTGGAGCTGTATTAGTTGCACTTTCTTTTATTGTGTTTAGCAAATCTGATTTCGATCTATCTCTACACAAAGAAGTAACAGTTTTTATTACATTATTAATATCATTTTTAATGATTAGCAAATTTTCATATTTTAGCTTTAAAAATATTGGAGATAATGAAAGAATTAAATTTTACTGGTTGCTTTTTATAATTTTTTTATTACTTGTAACTTTGATAAATCCACCATTAGTTTTATTATTGCTTGCTGTTATTTATTCTATCTCCGGATTAATAATGAATATCTTTAGGCAATTTAAAAAAAGAAATAATGCATACAGCGAAGACAATAAAGATAAATATGTATAATAAAAAAGATAAACTTGTAATATTTGATACAACTCTTAGGGATGGTGAGCAAAGCCCAGGCGCGTCAATGAACGTGTCTGAAAAATTAAGAATAGCAAAAGTATTAGAAAAACTTAATGTTGATGTAATTGAAGCGGGTTTTCCAATTGCTAGTAAAGGTGATTTTGATGCAGTATTTAATATATCTTCAAACATTAAAAATAGTACTATATGTGCTCTTGCACGAGCAATCGACAAGGATATCGATGCTGCAGGGGAAGCTATTAAGCCAGCTCAAAGTTCTAGAATACATACATTTATAGCAACTTCTGAAATACACATGCAAAAAAAGTTAAATATGACTAAGGACGAGGTCATAAACCAAGCTGTAAAATCAATCAACAGAATAAAAAAATACACAGATAATATAGAGTTTTCTCCAGAAGATGCTGGTCGTTCAGATTTTGATTTCCTATCAAAAATAATTGAAAAAGCTATAAGTGCTGGAGCAAATACAATTAATATTCCAGATACAGTCGGCTATAATATTCCCTCCCAGTTTGGAGATTTGTTAAAAAAATTAATTGAAAATATCCCAAACTCAGATAAGGCTATTTTTTCTGTTCACTGTCATAATGATCTTGGTTTAGCAGTCGCAAATTCTTTATCAGCAGTAATGAATGGCGCGAGACAAGTTGAATGTACAATAAATGGGTTGGGTGAAAGGGCAGGTAACGCTTCATTAGAGGAAGTTGTGATGACTGTGAAAACGAGACAGGATATTTTTTCATGCGACACACGTATAGACACAAAACATATTGTCCCTGCTTCTAAATTGGTATCAAGTATTACAGGTTTTCCAGTTCAGCCAAATAAAGCAATCGTTGGGGCTAATGCTTTTGCTCATGAATCTGGGATTCATCAAGACGGAGTTTTGAAGCACCGAGAGACTTATGAAATAATGAAAGCTCAAGATGTCGGCTGGTTGGAAAATAAATTGGTTCTAGGAAAGCATTCAGGACGAAATGCGTTAAAAACTAGATTTTCTGAGATTGGTTATGAAATTAAAGATTCTGGTGAGCTAAACTCATTATTCGAAAAATTTAAAAATTTAGCTGACATTAAACATGAAATATACGATGACGATCTTCATGCTTTGATATCAAATACTTCGGCTGACGACAATATTTCTTTTTACAGTTTATCAAGTATACGATCAATAAGTGACTCAAAATCAGACCCTCATTCAATAGTTGTGCTAGAAAAAAATAAAAAATGTTTTGAGAGTGAGTCTAATGGCGGAGGTCCTGTAGATGCAGCATTCAAAGCCATAGAAAAAATTGTTAATAGTGAGTCTTTACTACAATTATATTCTGTAAATAATATAACTGATGGAACAGATTCATTAGGTGAAGTAACAGTAAGAATTGAAAAAAATGGCATAATAGTTAATGGAATTGGATCAGATACAGACATTGTTATTGCTTCAGCAAAAGCATACCTTGATGCAATAAATAAATTAAGTAATAAATCAAACATATTGCATCCTCAACTAGACCATGTCTAAAGAAAAATATTCAGTTAATTTAAAAAGTTTAGGGTATTTAGGGATAGACCTTTGGGTTAAAAAAAATAAATTAGTATCAGAAACTGATAAGGATTTAAAAATACATAAAAATATTATTATTCAGGATACTCTTAACGACAAGCATAAGGAAATATTTAAAAATTTTATTACTGCAGTAAAGAATTCATTAGAGAATATTAATATAGATTTTTTAGATTATAATAACCTTATTGAGTTAGATGCTTCGATAGATTCAGATAATATTAGAAATATTTATTTGATTATTTGCAATGATGACATTAAAAATATTATTCAAGGCGAAGAATATAAAGAAAAATACAGCAGAGTAGTTAAAAATAATATTTATACATTTAACACTTTTATGGTTTCAGAAAATATTACGGACAAAATAAAAAAATTATTATGGAAAAATTTTTTATATATTAAAAGTTATGAGTAGTCTACAAAGTTCATTAAATTCTAAGTTTATTGATATGGAAAAAATTCATATCAACGATATTGTTGATATTGAAAATACTTCTTATGATTACCCTTGGTCTGAAAAAATATTTCATGACTGTATTAACCATAATTATCTATGCAAAGTTCTAGTTGTTGATAATAATCTTATTGGTTACGTTATTAGCTCAATTGTTCAGGACGAATGTCATATTATGAATCTTTGTATTAAAGATAGTTACAGGGGTCATGGATATGGAAGATTGTTATTAGACGGTCTTCAAAAAGAAGCTATTACTATTAACTGCAAACTATTATTTCTTGAATGTAGACCAAGTAATAATGCTGCTTTAAAACTTTATTACTCTGAAGGCTATAACGAGGTTGGAATAAGAAAAAATTATTACCCAGCCCCGAATGGTTATGAAGATGCAATTATGCTGGCTAAAAATGTCTAACAAAACCCCAAATTTATTGAAAGTAACTTTAAGTATACTTTCAAGCTTTATTGGTATTCAGTCAAATAAAAATAGAGTCCGTGATTTTAAGTCTGGCAGCCCTGCACAATTCATTATTATTGGAATTATTACAACCATATTATTTATAATACTCTTGTACAATTTTGTTAAATTGGTATTAATATATAGCGTATGATTATTATTAATTATTGTTAATTTCTTTAAAACCACAAATCTCGCATCCATTTTGACTATTTATAAAAGATAAATATTTTTTATTGTTAATATGAGAATATATTTTATTACAAGTTTCTAAAATTATAGTTCTTGCATCGTTAAGCTTATCAGATGAATATGTAATATTATTAATAGAATTTTTTGACGTGTTTATTAGAAGATAATTTGCAATAGTAATAGTATTATCTATGAGTGTATAAAAGGGCAATTGCAATGACTCGCCAGATATAACAGAATCTCTAGATGATATATTTGCACCAGTTTTATAATCAACAATAACAGTATCTTTTTCAATTGAGTATTTAAGATCAAACCTTCCATTAAGAGAAATACCATTATCGAGCTGTTTTGAAATCCAGCCCTCAGAAATAAAATTATACTTTTTATCTATATCTTTATAAAAGTAATCTGCCATAGTGGGCAATAATTTATACCATAAATTAACTTCAAAAGGGCGTACATTACCATGAAAATATTTCTCAATATTTTTTTTAGTACAATCTTCTAAATAGCATAAAATTTCATCATATTTTGACTTATTTGAAATATTCTTAACAGTTTCTGCAAGAACAGTGTGAACAAAATTTCCGTAAACTGAATAATTTTTTTCAATAATAGAGTAATTTTTCTTTGGTTTTGTTTTGTTTAGATAAAAGCAATAGCGGCAAAAGTTATAATTTTCAATATCTCTATATGTGAGATTTAAAAAACTATCATTTAATTGCAAATTAATTTTCTTTACGTCAATTGATTTTTGAATTATTTTTTCACTAGTTTCAAATAAATTTTTATTCTTCTTGAGATAATGATCTATAAATAATTTAAATTTACTTTTTACATAAACATCTTGATCATCTGAGGCATGAAAAGATATTATTATTTGTTTTGTATTTTTTACTAAATTTAAGAAATCATAAATATCCTCAAGAAAATCCTCGTTAGCATTTATTGATAAATCAGAGTACAAAATTGTATTTATTGAAAAATTATTAATTATTTTTTTTGGGAAATTTTTACTAGACATTGAATTTATATAAATTTTATCGTACTTACTTAAGGCAGCATGCTTAATATCAATATAGTCAATATTACTATTATTTATATTTTTAAACGTTTTAGTTTCTAGATAATTATTTAGCTTTTTATGCCACGTGGCAAGACTATAGGTTTTACCACTATTTAAGTATATTTCATTAATATTTTTCAATATTTTTAAAAACTGACTTCCCGCAATATCTTTTTGAATTTCTTCCATTGAGCCAAAAGACATAATTTTTGATTCAATAATTTCTTTAAATTCAGAAAATGTATATTCCTGGTTTATATCAGGTATGTTGAAAAATATATTTTCTATATTAGCACTTACGGTATAATTTTTTGATAATACAAAAGGAGCTTTAATATTATTTTTATAATATTTTATTATATTCTGAAAAAAAACTTCTTTTTCTTTGAGGTCAATATTGGGTTTAAAATAAGGCGACATATAAATACCATAAAAATTATGCAAATTATTGCATTCTAAAAAGTATTTGATTACTGTATTAATATAAGAACAACATGCACTGGTAGATAAAAGCCAGCCCTCATTATCATTAAAAGAAATTTTATTATGTTCTAAAAGAGCGCTAAGTCTTCTAGCAAAATACCTGTCATTATTTATAAGTGCTATTTTACAGTCATTGTTTCTATCGCGGGTTTCTAGAATATCTTTTAGCATAAATTCTAGCTCATCTTCCTGTGTTTCAAAGTTATAAGATTTAAAAGAATTTATACTATTTGGAATAAAGTCGTCATTATTAATATTTTTTGTATAACTATTATTCTTATAATTGATATTATTGGGTAAATTTTTCGTAATCCAGTCTATCTCAATATTTTCATAATCATTTAAATTTATTGTATGATGATAAGCATCAGTAAAAAAAATATCTTTTCTTAAAAGCAATTCTAAATATTTACTTATGTACGTTTCTGAGCTTTTTGATTTATTTAGCCACATTTTTAAGACTTCTAAAAAAATTTTAGACTCATAAGAAATAAAATTTTTTGATATATTATTAAGAATTATATTCTCATCAAAGCTCTCTAAATGCGGAAATAAACTTTTTTTAAAAAAAATTTTATGAATTATTGATAAAATATTTTCTGCTTCATTAGTTAAGTTATAATTATTAAAAACAGAGTTTGCTTCTGTTAAAGCATTTTCTAAATATGAAAGATCACTCTTAATATATTGTTCGTAGTTTATCTCATTAATTTTAAAAATATACTCATCAAATTTATATATATTTGTATTTTTTACACTATAATTTTTTAATATTTTTGATACATAACCCTTAGAGATATTTTTAGGTATTATTACTACGTTTCTTGCATTATTACTGCCTTTAATATTTTTTATAATATTCTCAAGTATTGATACATTTTCCATTTTTTTAGGTTTTGTTCGTTTTACATGTGTATTCTATAAAGTTATTATACATTTAATTTCAAACCATATAATTTTTTTATCATGAGTGTTATAAATTTTAAAGATTATAAAAAATCGTTAAATAAACCAAAATATACCTCGACGCCTAAGTCAGGTAAAAACATGTATGTGAAGAATCTTGAAGATAAAATTACTTATTTTGAGAATAAAATTGGGTTGTATGCTAATAATCCTATTATTGAAAAGTGTGAATTTTCTGTAGAAGGATGCGCCATAAAGTTTTGCGTTATTGAAAAAAATTTAGAAATTTTATTAATTCTTCAGGATTATTCTCCAGAAGAGTCAGAGAATTATATCGTTACCTGGGAATTTTATATTCACAATACTGTTCAAGATGAGTATATAGATTCGAAATTCTTTTCATCATCAGATATGGCTATAAACTACTTTTTGTCGAAAATAAAATATACCACATAAGTTATTTATAAAACCATATTGGTTCCAGCAATCCATCCTGTTGTCCATGCATTTTGAAAATTAAACCCGCCTGTAATACCATCTACATCTATTACCTCACCTGAAAAATATAGCCCTTGGCATATTTTACTTTCCATAGTTCTAAAATTTATTTCCTTTAAATTAACGCCGCCACATTCAACAAATTCATCCTTAAAACGACTTTTACCATGTATACTTAACTCGCAGTTAAATAAGTTTTTTATAATATTATCTATTTCACGGTTACTTATTTCTGCCCATTTTTTATCTTCAGGTATTTTGCATTTTTTTAATAAACCTATCCAAAATCTTTTTGTTATATCTTTTGGGTGAGCATTGCATATATTATTTCTTGAATTTCTTTTTTTTATCACCAATATCAAATCCTCAGTGTCTTTTTTGCTATTAATTCCAAGCCAATTAACAATTATTTTTGCTTTATAATTTGAGTTCATCATCTCTCTTGCAGACCACGCTGATAATTTCAATAATGCCGGGCCACTAAGGCCCCAATGTGTAATTAATAATGGACCATTTTGATAAAATGGTTTTTTGTTATTTATTTGCAATGTTAAGTGAGAATTCAAAAAAGATGTTCCTTGGAGATTTTTTATAATTGGATCATCTATATTAAATGTAAAAAGTGATGGTGCTAGCTCCGTAATGGTATGTCCAAGTGATTGGGCTAGTTTATAACCGCTTGTCTTGCTGCCAGTGGCTATCAATACTGAATTTGCAATATATTCGTTGTTTTCATTTAATCGTAATGAAAATTTTTCATCCTCAAGTTTTGATATGTTTTTTATATTTGATTTAGTTATTATTTTAACTTTGTATTTTTCAGCTTCTTCTATAAAGCAATTTATAATAGTTTTTGAGTCATCGGTGATCGGAAACATTCTGCCATCATCTTCATATTTTAGCTTAACACCTCTACTTCTAAACCATTTTACAGTATCAGTAGTTTTGAATGTCATAAAAGGTGATAGCATTTCCTTTTCACCTCTAGGATAGTTTAAGCATAAATCTTTTGCGTCGTTTTTGTGATGCGTCACATTACACCTGCCGCCCCCAGATATTTTAACTTTTTTAAGTATTTTATTTGAAGATTCAAAAACTCTTATATCAGCTTTAATATTGTTCTCTTTAGCTATTTCTGCGCATCTTAGCGAAGCAAATATGCCGCTAGCACCCCCACCAATAATAGCAATATTGGTTATATTTTTTGATTTCATGAAAACGATACCTGATAAATATTATTTTTTTCTATTCAATACGATAAAACGGTCTATGGTGGAGGCGGCGGGGATTAAACCCGCGTCCAGTAACAC
>Ga0222719_10002056_pt1 | contig 18796 bp, 21 predicted proteins | sample C33_34DmetaG_FD_165039 | JGI IMG/M metagenome (GOLD analysis project Ga0222719, IMG submission 165039) | Estuarine water microbial communities from San Francisco Bay, California, United States - C33_34D | ecosystem: Environmental > Aquatic > Marine > Unclassified | place: USA: California... | reverse complement strand
AGAAAGTATCTTTCTCCAATCCCGGACACGCAGAGAACTTGGCCAAAAAATTAAACACCAAACACAAAACCGACAAGTTCGAGGTGTTTATCTTAAAAACAGGCGACAAATATAAAAGATAATTACTAGGCAATGGACACCAAAACAGCGTACACACGTACCTTTATGAGCCTTCTCGAGCAACCAGTACATGACGAAAGTGTGAAAACCAATTATTACACATGGTGGCAAAATGTCAGAGAATCTTATCAAGCAAGAAGTCTACGCCTCACCAAACAAGGATTGGAGGTAGTCAAGGATCTAGATATCAAGACCTATGACATAAAATTTCCAGAAAAAATAATATTCACACCACAAACCTATCTTTGGTTGGATGAATTTGTTGATTGTCCTTACTTCGTTGACAAAAAAAAGATAATAGTGACCATGGAAAAAATGGCACTGCAACTCATGATGTTTGCCGGAGATATCACAAAATATGGTCTCGCAAGGGCAATGAGCAAGGCCGACGAGCAAAAAACCTAATAAAATTGCGGTTTTTCGTAGGTTGACCAATAACACATTTCTGCTATAATGATATTATAAACATTTAAAACAGGAGTGTACTAAATGGTAAAAAAAGACGCAAAAAAAGATACAAGTATTGGTTCACAGAATAGAACCGTTACACCAAACGAGGCCAAATCAGCATTACAACACTGCATATCGTTAAAGAGACCCATCATGATGTGGGGTGCTCCAGGTATTGGTAAATCAGATATTGTCAAACAGATCGGTGACGAACAGAAAAGAGATGTTATTGATATTAGATTACCATTATGGGAACCCACTGACATCAAAGGTATTCCATATTACAATCAGAAAGAGAACAATATGGTATGGGCATCACCGGCAGAACTGCCAACTGACCCAAATTCAAAAGCGATATTGTTCCTAGACGAGATCAATTCCGCGGCACCGGCAGTACAGGCGGCCGCATATCAGTTGATACTAAACAGAAGAGTTGGGCAATACAAACTGCCAGATGGCGTTGCCATAGTTGCCGCGGGCAACAGAGACGCAGACAAGGGTGTGACATACAGGATGCCATCACCACTTGCCAATAGGTTTGTACACATAGAATTAAGAGTTGACTACGACGACTGGATGAATTGGGCTACAAATAATAATGTCCACCCAGACGTTGTTGGTTATGTTACGTTCGCCAAACAGGATCTATATGATTTTGATCCTAAAGGCGCTTCGAGAAGTTTCGCGACTCCTAGAAGTTGGAGTTTCGTGTCCGAGCTTCTATCCGATGACCTGCCTGAAAGTACGCTCACTGACCTCGTAGCAGGTGCGGTAGGAGAAGGGTTGGCCGTTAAGTTTATGAATCATCGTAAAATAAGCGGCCAACTCCCTAATCCATCTGACATATTATCGGGTAAAGTTAAGGATCTAAAATGCAAAGAAGTTTCGGCTATGTATTCGTTGACTGTTTCTTTGTGTTATGAATTAAGACAGGGTCATGAAAACAAAGTTAAAGAATGGAACAAGATGGCAGACAGATTCTTCGATTACATGATGGATAACTTTGAGACCGAGTTGGTTGTGATGGGTGCCAAGATTGCTCTGACAAACTACCAACTACCTTTTGATCCCAGTAAATTGAAATCATTTGATAGGTTCCATCAGAAGTTTGGCAAATACGTCATAACTGCTATGGAGTCTAAATAATGTCAGACGCAAGAATCATAGACAAACTGGTAACGGCAAGGATCGCTCTACTATTGAAACAGCCTTTCTTTGGCAACCTCGCCACAAGATTGAAGATTGTAAATGCAGACGACTGGTGTCCGACAGCGGCCACAGATGGAAGATACTTCTATTTCAATACAGAATTTATAGATTCGTTGACTCCTAGAGAAACAGAGTTTCTATTCGGACACGAGGTTCTACACTGTGTTTTTGATCATTTCCAACTGAGGGCAGGCACCAGAGACAAACAGTTGTGGAACGTGGCGGCGGACTACGCCGTGAACCAGATATTGGTGGACACAAAGGTTGGAGACATGCCAAAAGACGAAAAGGGCAAAGACAAAGGATTCCAGGACGACAAATACAAGGACTGGGCGGCTGAGGCCATATATGATGAATTAGAAAAAAAAGCCAAAAAAAACGGGAAAGAGATGTTGAAGAAATTAGGCAAACTTCTCGATGAACACATAGACTGGGACAAGGATTCTCAAAGCAACAAAGACAAAGAAGGCAAAAATGGTAAGGGCGGATCTGCTCCGAAATACTCAAAGGAAGAATTGAAGAAGATCAGAGATGAAATGAAAGAGGCCATGGTTTCGGCCGCACAATCCGTGGGAGCAGGCAATCTGCCAGGTGCTATCCAAAGAATGATCAAGGATCTGACCGAACCTAAAATGAACTGGAGAGAAATTATACAACAACAGATTGTCTCCACGATGAAATCGGATTACACTTTTATGAAACCTTCTAGAAGAAGTTGGCACATGGATGCCATACTGCCCGGAATGTTGAACACTGACAAAATAGATATATGCCTGGCTCTAGATGCTTCTGGATCTATATCACAGGAACAGTGTAAAGAATTCCTGTCTGAGGTGAAAGGTATTATGGACCAATACAAAGATTTCACCATACACCTTTGGAGTTTTGACACAGAGGTATTCAATCCAAAAGTTTTCACACCAGATAACGCAGACGAGATAGAGGACTATGTTCTCGGATCAGGGGGTGGAACACAATTTGAATGCAACTGGGAGTACATGAAACGTGAAGGGATAGAACCAAAGAAATTTATCATGTTTACCGACGGATGGCCTTTTGACAGTTGGGGTGACGAACATTATTGCGACACGGTGTTTTTAATTAACAACCCATACGAAAGAAACATAGAGGCTCCGTGGGGATTGACTGTACAATACGATGATTAGACTACTATTAGAAACATTTAAGGATTGGTTTCTAAATGAACCTGTGCTTTTGATATTGTGCGTGTCACTTGTGGTTTGGCAGTTATCCAATTGGGTGTTGGTGTGATGAACATCAATGTTAAAAATTTTATGGAACGGAGAGTAAATTACATTCCTCCTTATTTTACCAAAACAACTGTGCCAGTATTACCAGAACCCAAACAAGAAATATTAGAAAGATGGATATACAAAAATTGTTTTGGCAGATTTGGTATAACCAACACCACTACCTGGGAAAACAAAAACTTGAATCATGTTACCATGGTGGCCTTTGAAGAACCAACCGATATGACACTTTTTGCCTTGTTAGGCATGGCTCAGATAAGATAACAATCATCCTTGACCTTGATAATTACATTATAGTATACTATAATTCTTTAATATATTAAGGAGAAAAAATGGCAAAAGCAAAAAAAACAACAGCAAAAAAAGAAGCACCAACGGCCACACAGAATAACGGTGCCCAGACATCACAAAATGCGACTGCCAATCAGAACGCAGATTTGTCTATTGGCGATCTTAAAAATCTCGCAACAATAATAGATGTCGCATCTACTAGAGGAGCCTTTAGAGCAAACGAAATGGCGACTGTGGGAGTGATGTTTAATAAACTTCAGGCATTCTTGGCCAAAGTAGCACCTGAACAAAAACCAGAAGATGCCCAAGCGGCGGCACCTGCCACTGCCCAAGCAAAATAAAGGAGAAATAATGGTACAACAAATGATGCCAATGGACGTACAAGGAACCCAAGAAACCATAAGGTCAAACAAAAGGAACCTTAAGCACGTCGGAGTTCTCAAAGAGGACAATTCTTCTTTGGTGATTCTTTTTAAAACGGTCCCCAACGAACCAGAATCTTGTTTGGTAATGGGTCCTAAATTTTTGAACAACACTTACCACGACGCACTGATGAAAAGTCTAGAAAGCAACGAAGGACAAGCCAGTTTTGACTTTGGAACTTACCTTGCTAGACAGATATTTCCAGACGGAGTGCAGATGTTGGCCTACTTACATCAAGAAAATTTTATCAAGAAAATGTTCACAAAGGATGTAGTTGTGACATTTGGTGGGACAGCAGAAGGCAGAATAAATCTAGCCGAGTTGAACAAAATGATAGCAGAAGAAAAAGGTATTTCTCTACAACAACTTTCTGTGTTAGAAACCGACGAAAAAATCACTGAGGTTAAAAAGTCATCAAAAAAGAAAAAACCCACAAAGACAAATGATGACGAAAAAAGCACCACGTAAAAGGTCATGGATATCCTTCACAGAAAAATTTGTGAAGGAATGGCCTGATGTATTCGATACAATCGAGTACGTAAATTTACCTATTTCCTATCTAAAGTTTGCTAAAATTTTCCTAAAAAACCATGTGTCGATCATCTATGACGTTGAAAAAGAATTAAGTAACAAAAGATCACAACAGGCAATAGCCACTCAACTAAAATCGTTCATAGATAAAAACAGCAATAAGATTACAAACATAGAGTTAAAATTTGACACCGATCGAATAAAACGAGATATGCAGAATAAAACGAACAGCCTAATGAACAAGACGTTCAAGAAGTAAATCTATTTTTGTATTTTTTATCAACATATTCCCACTCATAACTCTGAAAAAGTTTTTCAAAATTATTTTTGTAGGTATTCACAAAATCACAAGCATCGTGCCCAGCCGCTTTGACATAACTGGCTCCAGGTAGAAGTCCAGGGTCTAACCATTTTTCTAAAATGTAATTGTTTTCAACCGTAGGTTTTGTGTGTTTGTTGTACAATAACTTAACTATCTCTCTAAAAGCGGTCCTGTAGCATACCAAAGGATCTGTATAAAACAGACTTTCCGCACTCAATATAGGAATGTGATCATGTGTTTGATCAAGTGTGAAATCTAAACCTTTGCCCTCATTCTGCAACACCATTTCCTTGTTGTACAAAATAACAGCCTGATGACCATAAGCATAATCTATAACAGGATTATAACAATCAAAAATGTAATGCCTAGGCGATTTCAAAGTATCCGGCACAAAGTCAAATTTAAAATTTCCGTCTACCTTTAATTTGGCAAACACAGCGTAGAAATATTCTGTGGTGCTGAGTTTGGCCGCGGCATGATAGGCATTCTTCCTTCCTTTGATTCCCTGCACTATATGAAGTTTGTTATTCAATGTCTTAATGTGGCGTTGGAGATGCTTAAGGTTGTCGATCGCCTGTGGTTCGTTGTTGTGAATAAACACAACATCAAAATTTAAATTTTCGGACACATCTCCGTAGAAAAATTTTGGTGTGTACTCGTGCAGTTCTTTTTTGATAGGAAATCTAGGGACCAACATGTTGAGCCTCTTTTTTCCATACACGTATAGTTTTTGGTCCTCCCAAAAACTTGGGAAAATTTCATGATGTTTTGTGTAATAGTAGTTGAAGTATCTCGACTGCTGGTTCCTAATCTTTTCTAAAAGTCCATTGAATTCAAATTTGCCGGTAGGCCAGTTGTCGTAGATTAGATCTGAACAACTATGGTAATTTATGTCCTCGAAGTCTCTAAGATGTTTTATGTTATGTTGTTGCTGTATAAATCTATATTTTGGAACCAACATAACATCACCTTGTTGTTGTCCATTGACGTTCCAAACATGAAGTTGGTTGGATTCGTGTTGCTCCGGTCTAAAATCATAGTCAAAATTTTCAATATCTAGAAGATCTGTAAAGACCCAAAAATTATCAGTGTCCATGTCAGAAGCGATACTTTTTAAAATACTAAAATAATCAGACACGAAGGATACTTGTTTGGCGTAAGGAAACCTTGACAAGATTTTTTGTTTGTTAGAATTGTTTCTGTTGAAATCTATAAAAAGACAATCAAACGCCATAGAACTCCTTGATGTTGTCACAGACGAACTTCACTTCTGACTTTTCAAGGAAAGGATATATCGGTAGGCTAAGATTGTTGTCACATATGTATTGGGCATTAGTGTAAGGAAGTAAACTATTCTTTGGCAGTATGTAATTGTAGTGTATTTTTGTTTCTATGCCACGATCTGCCAGATATTTCCTTAACTGGTCTCTCTTGTCTGTCAGAATAATCAATTTGTGATTGCTGGACACACAGTTCTTCATTGGTTCAATAAACTTATATCCAGGCAAAAACTTTTTATAGTATGACCTAATTTTGGTCCTCTGCTTCTGCAATGATTCAAACTTGTCCAAAAGGAATATCAATTGAGCACAATGATCTTCAGGTATCACGCTGTTATATCCATAGTTCACGAACTTTCCCTGCAGGCCATGACGTCTCAGGGATATGATTGTGTTGTAAACATTGTCGTCATCTGTTAGGACCATCCCACCCGAACCAAAACAAGGTAGATTCTTTTGTGGATCAAAACTGAACACCGATGTATCTCCCAAACGTCCGGACGGTATTTTGTTGAAGTACGCACCCATTGATTGTGCGGCATCCTCTATCAAGGGTATCTTGTGCTCTTGGCAGTATTTCTGCAACAAGTCAACTCGTGCTGGATTTCCGTACAGGTTTACGTACAGTATAGCATTTGGTATGGCCTGTATGCCTATGTTTCCTATGTTTCCGTCATCTTCGGTATCTATGAATTGAACCGATGCTCCCAGTCTTTTGATTGCTCCATACGTTGCCACATAACTTAAAGCAGGACAAACCACAGAAGAATTCTTTGCCAGGCCATGTCCTTTCATCGCAAAATACAGACCATCGGTTGCTGATCCCACTGCCACGGCATGCTTTCTCGAATATTTCTTGCAGAATTTTTTCTCAAGTTCTCGGATCTGTTCGCCGAGCAAGACTTTTCCAGACCTCCATACTTTCTTGGCCCTGCGTGTCAATCGCCAACTATAGGCGTCATACAGCCTATCTACACCGTTAAATTTTATATTCTTGGTACCATTCATGGTATCTATTCAAACCTTTCAACAATGATGTGTTGGGCGAATAATTTAAAATGTCTTTCGCCCTGGATATATCTAACGCTCCCCTGGCAGGATACATTTGAGTCCTTCCTTCTTCAACAATGTCAGATTCGCTATCTGTAATGCTGACTATGTTTTCCGCCAGTGAACGTAGTGATGTTGCTTCTCCGGATGCCACATTGAAACTGAGATTGGCGGCTCCTGGATGAAGGGCACATTTTATTATTCCATCCGCGGCATCCTCCACGTAAGTGAAGTCGACGGCGCCTATCCCTTTGTGTATTTTTAAAGTTTCGTTTTTTATGGCTCTTTCATAGAATGTTGTAACTACTCTATCCGGGATGTCACCCGGACCATATACCCCCGACGGTCTGGCTACGCAGTATTCTACCCCATTAAATTTTTGATAGTGTTTGCAGAATCTTTCGGTGGCAAGTTTTGCCTCTCCGTAGATGTTTATGGGTTTGGTATCATCTGACTCCTTGACTCCCGAATCAAAATGTCCATATATCATTGAGGACGAAACGAAAACAAAACGTTTTACTCCAAAATTCTTGCTGTGCTCCAGCAAATTGATTGTGCCATTGATTATGTTCTCTATGCCAAGCATGGGATTTTGGTGCACTATTTTTGCTCTCGGGTAAGAAGCCAGATGGATTACTATTTCTGGTCGGTGTTGAAATATCCTGAGCACATCATTTTTACTTGTGACCGTTCCGTTAAACTTGTAGACTTTGTCAGCCCAATTACGCTGTCTCCATCTGTATAATTTTTGTAGGTCATTGTTGTTGATAAGTCCATAGGTATCGTGGTTATCAATGGTGTATACCTCATGTTTGAGTTGGCACAACTTTTCTACTATCCATGATCCAATAAATCCTTCTCCGCCTGTAACAAGTATCTTCATAACACCCTAACATTATACTTGGTTTCAAATCTTTTAGCATCCATTTTGTTGTTCACTATCGGCTCGCCCTTTATGTTCAACGAAGTGTTTAAAAGCATAGGACATCCGGTTTTTTCTTTCCAGGTTTTTAGAAGTTCATAAAAGCCTGGATTATCGCTTTTTCTTACGGTTTGAACCCTGGATGTGCCATCATGATGTATTATGGCAGGAAAGTCTTTACCATGCGTACACGCCGCTGTAAATTGCATATAAGGGGAGGTTTTAGCGTGTTTAGGCATGTCAAAATATTGATCTACATCTTCTTCTAATATAGCGGGAGCGAACGGTCTGAACTGCTGTCTTCTCTTGATCTTGTTTACCAAATCCTTGATCTCTGGTCCTCTAGGATCAGCCAATAGTGATCTATTACCAAGTGCTCTTGGACCAAATTCCGCTCGGCCGTTGGCAACTCCCACCATTTTGTTTTCGGTCAATTCTTTGATGATCGAGTCCACTGGATATTCACCTTCGATGTTATATCCCAAAAAAGGATGTCGCCAATTAAGGTGTTTGCGTTCACTGGCCGCAATACACCCCAAACTAGATCCAGCGTCTCCGGGGTTGGGCATTATCCATATGTGTTCGAACATATCTTTGTCGGCAAGTTGTGAATTGGCCACACAATTTAATGCTACACCTCCAGCAAAACAAATATTTTTTGCGTCTGGTACCAAACTCTTGGCATGGCTCCACATTCCGTGCAGGACTTCTTCGGTTACTTTTTGTATAGAAGCGGCCAGGTCCATAGGATCTGCCTCCGACATCCATCCAGACAAACCTCTGTGCAGGTTTTCCTTTAGTTCGAAAGGAATTGTGGCACCAATGAGATCCTCGTAAATTCGGTCTCGGTATTTGGGTTTTCCGTATGCGGCCATGCCCATCAGAATATATTCCTCTTCGGCGGGTTTCAATCCAACCCTGTGTGTGAAGGCAGAATACAACAGACCAAGGCTATGCGGATATCTGAATGAATCTTTCTTTTCGATCTTGCTACCACTTGCCTTCCATACAGAAGTTGTGTCCCATTCTCCTATGGCATCAACGCACAACACCACTGCGTCTTTGTGTGGTGACGTAAAATATGATCCAGCCGCATGCGACTCATGGTGATCAATGTATTCATCTATACCAATGCCAAACTGTTTCAGGTATCTATAAGGTATATTTTTTGTGGTAAAGACCTCGGACCACTGCCCTGCGTAAACTTGCCTTGTTTTTTTTATAAATGGTCTTTCATAATACACAACTTTGTCAAAGGGACCGTAAGCCATCGCCTCATTGACAATGTCCTGATTAAGGTAATGATCGTTCTTGACTTTAGAATACCTTTCGGCATGAGCGGCCCAAACAATTTCAGATCCGTCCACCACGGCCATTGCGGCATCGTGATTCAAGCAGTTGATACCCAGTATTCTCATATTGCTATCCTGTTTTTGAACTTTTCCAGATACTCTTCCCATTTTTCCAATGTAATGTTGTACTCAAAATTTTGTGTGGTCTTGTTCATCTGTATCATCTTGGCTCCATTTTTAGTATGGAACTTATAGGCCATGTCAGTAAGCGGTGACAAAGTTATCAGCCTGTCAATGTGTTGTTCACGTCTGTATTTTTTGTAAATCTCGTTAACTATGTGTTTACCACCACCTTTCTTTTTGGCCCATACTGTGTAAGCCACAGCAATCTTGCCAACTAGGTTGGCCCTATGCATCGATTGTAAATGTGCGTCCCTGCTCAGTTCATCCAATTCCTCAACCGATCTTGGTATGTCGTTGGTATACGCAATGCATATAATAGCCAACTGTTCATCACTGCCGGCGTTATACAGTGCATACACCTTTCTGCCGTGTGAAGTCCTGAACTCTATATCTAATTCTGGCCTCACTGGATCTTCCGTGACGTCTACATGCCGCACTTCTCTTAGGTCGAATTTATTATTTCTTTTAAATAGATCCATATTTTATTTGTATATAAATGGATCTTTCTTCTTAAGTTCCTTGAGCCTCTTCCTATAAGAAATCTCATCTTTGATTTTTTTGAAGATGCGTTTAATCCAACTAATCATTTGTTCCTCCTTTATAGATGCTTAAAAATTTGTCTTTCATCATCGCAGATGCCTGCTTGTGAGAATCGTCCAATGGATGAGTAGTGCCGTAAGCGTACCCTTCTAACGTGGCCCATTGATTGAATCCCATTTTTCTTTCGCCAAAAAAGAACCAATTATTCCAATCCATTTCATTGTACAAGCCGGTCAACAAAGTGTCATCCTCCTGCAGTGGTTTTTCCACGTCATAGAACAGGGTGTTGTCGGCGAGGGTGAACAGGTATGGTATGTTGTTGGCTTTGAGAAAATACTGTAGCCACAATATACTTTTCCAAGATAGGTAAGTCTCATGATAATTGTTGGCGGCATATCTGTACACTGCCTCGGCGAATGGTTTTACTCCTGTTTCCAAAAGATTCTCTCTCCTTTTTTGCCAAAGTTCCAACTGCACCTGCGAGTTGCCTAATTTTTGCTTTACTTCTTGTTGAGTAGATTCGGTGTCCCATGGTGATATGCTGATCCAACGTGATGATTCTAGGAGCCTGTGTCTCGGCATGGCCCAATCATACCTGGAAGAAAAACTCCACATTACCAATAACATGATGTCCTTTTTATTGTTAGCGAGGTAATTAAATGCCCTCCTGGCGATTCCACTATTTCCACTACCGGCTTTCGCTACCGAGAAATAGTTGCCTTCCACTATGTTAGATAAATTGGCGGCCCAGGTTTTACCCGAAGGACTCGTACCGTTCTGGTCATCGGACAACTCGTGCCCAAAAGTAAAACTGCAACCACTTGAAAGTATTGTTTTAGTCATATATCTGTAGAACGTTATTTAAAAGTGGAAACACGTCGGCAAAATTTTCTTGACGGTATATATCTGTTTGCCTAATTCTCCTTTTCCTCTCCTCTCGTATTTCCACGGTGTCTCTGTCCGCGGCATTCATGAAACGCAAAGTGGGTTGAAAATCTTTCAACATCGAATATCTACTGTTGACTATATTCTTGGCCTGCTTGGGAAGAGTCTGCACATTGAAAACGTCTGGATCGAAACAGGTGTTCACATAGAAGAACTTGGGTTGGTACTGTGCCACCCATAGTGCTATCTTGGCCCAATTGAACACATTGAATATACTTACTGTCGTGCATATCTGGAAGTCCATGTTTGGCGTTTGCCTCTCTTTGAACTTGACGAGATTCTGACTTACCTCTCGCCATTTCGCAGGATGCCTCTGGTATTCGAACGGTTCTCCAACATCGTCTATAGAAAACGCTACCTCAACATGTTTAAAATAACTCCATAAATCAAATATATCCTGCGGTGGTAGTTGTGTGCCGTTGGTGTTGTAGTGTATGTCTATGTTCTTGGCGTAGCCCTTCTCCACACAGTGCATCAGGATCTTGAAGTGATCCTTGATCATGAACGGCTCGCCTCCTGTGAATTCAAAGTACTCCACGTGTTTGAGGTCTTCCTTGAGATCCTCGAAGAACTGTGGATTGCGTTTTGGCCATCCTCCCTCACGAAGATTTTTCAGTGCCACAGGATTATCGCCGTAGTCAAGTTCCTCCTGTGCCCACTTCGAAGAACTCCAAGATCCACATATCCTACATTTTAAATTGCACACGTTGCCTAGTTTAAAGTCGATAAATTTCAGTGTTGGCTCGCTATTAGGTGTCCAATCCTCGAGACTTTTCTTCATCTTGTACAAAGAATTCTGTCTCTTTGATGTTTTTCCAGCGTCCTCCTCTGCCCAGCAGTTGGCACATCCTGTGGGTCGTTCGCCATTCCTGAATTGTTCACGTAATGTCTGCATGTACTCTGTGTCTTGTATAGACTTTAAACTTTGTTCATAGACTTTAACGTCAGGAACACTGCCCTTGTAAAGACAACAAGGAGATGCTCCCCCATTCACATCAACCTCAAGATGCGTCCATGGTAAAGGACAAACGTTTGATTTTAGATACTTGTCCACCATTCTAACACCCTTTCGTCTCTTTTCAATATTTTTTTAATATCTTGTTTCCTAATTTTGTCAATCCGTTCCTGCCTGCCTTTACCTTTTTTAGTGGCAGTGAACGTTTCTCTTTGCCTTAAATTTTTCAGAACATCTATCAAAGATTGTTGCTTTCTTGTTGCCCGAGGTTCTATATAATCTAATGCTTCATCTATGATTGTTTGTAATAACTGTTTTGGCAAAGCAAGTGGACTTAATATTTCGTCGTTACTGAATGTAAACATTACTTTAGTCAATATTTCTGCGTTAAGTTCTCTGCTTAGATTGAACATGTTCTTAAGTTCTAATAATCCTGGCATGGTAATTGTGTAATCTAAACGCATCTCTCTGGAAGTCTTAGAAACTGCAAGTCCTTCATGGAAATTGTCTAGCCATTGTTTGTAATCCAATCCGTCTCTAATATATTCCCCAACTTCACCTGTTCCGTCCAACGACGAACATATTTGCCAGTCTTTAAACTTAGGTAACAAGTCAAATAGTTTTGTACCTTTGAATGAAGTCCTACTCAAGTTTGTATTGTATCTCACATAAACTTCTTTGGCAAATCCTAGTTCTATTATTCTTTTCATAGCATTCCAATGCATATCCCATAATAATGGTTCTCCACCACACCAATATATTTCTTTAATTGTTTTATTTTCAACCGCTTCCACAAATTCTTTAACAACTTGTGTGTCCTGAAACTTTGTAATTTGCTCTCTTAACGGCGAAGCCATCCATGGCTGAGATTCTTTATTCCAAGTTTTATACTTCCTAGACTCTGCTTCCCAACTCGAACTTAGCATGTCACCACACATCCTACATTTAAAATTACATAAATTGTTAAACCTGTAATCAAAACTAATTGTGGGCATTGTGGTAGCACCTGTTTCGTCTGTTTTTTCAAATGCCTCGTCTATCTTATCTGCAAACAATTTGTTCCAGTATGATCTGTATACATTAGTGTTAAGTAGTTTGTGATCGCATACTTCACATTCGGAAAGTTCTTCTCCGGCCATCATACGCAGTCTAACAGATTTCATATGGTCGGAATTCCAATGTTCTTTCAAAGTAAGTGGCTTATATTTCTTCGCCTCGTTGCCAGTATCTATGTACTGTTTGAAACTTTGTGCGGGTTCCCGCGACGCACAACACATACGTCTTTCTGTCTGTGGAGATAGATATGTGTGCGTCCATGGTGCCATGCAGAAAGTTTTATTTCCCTGATTAGGCTTTATTCTTTTTATAGTGCTCATACAATTCTGTAAGTTCCGGAAAAACCTCTAGAGTTTTTTCATTCCGCATTTCATCATACCTAAGAGTGTTCTCCCAAAATAAGTCCAGTTTAGAAGACATATCTTTTGTGTTCATCCATTTCACCGCACTTTGGAATCCTTTAGTGGCACGAGTCAATGGATCCTTATTTTTCAACCATTCTATGTGTTCATTGTATTTGTTTTCAATTTTTTGTTTGATAGAAGTAGGAAAGATATCTATCCTTTGCCATATTGGATATTGTAGAAGATTAAAGTTGAAATCTTGTGGTTTTATCAAACCTTGCTCTATCCAACTCTTGTGGAAATCCGGTATATGAAAAGCGTTGATCAAACCCACTGTGGCGCTGACGTAAAAATCAACCTTTGGACTTATCTCCTGCATCCTCTTTCTGTTTTGTATTATGTCTTTCCATATCGTGCCTTTACGCATGAGTTCGGCACGTTTGCCCTCTGCGTCCAAACTGGCTCCCACAGACACCGAATCAAACTTGTTCCACAGTTCAAGCACGTCCATGTCTTTGAACTTCAATTTACTGAAATTGGTGTTATACACCAAACGCACATGATACATTTTGCGCCTATCCAGTTCCTTGAGAATCCTGTAGTGTTCTTCCATTATGAGAGGTTCTCCCCCGGCAAAATAGATTTGCTCTATGGTATCAAACTGTTTTAACATCTGTTGCCAAATGTCATCTGCGGTCCTGCCCACTTTCAGTATCTTTGCGTGTGGTGGAGGATTTCCTGTAAGTTTTTTATGATCTTCGTACCAATTAGAACTAAACCATGTTCCACAACTTCTGCAGGCCATATTACATAGATTACTGAAACGTATATCCCAATACTTCATGACAAAATCCGCCTGGCCCTCATTATCGGTGTTGTCCACAAGTCCTATGTTGTGTCCAAAATGTTTGTTAGAACTTAAACGCATCGAAAAGAAGCCTGCTTTCTCTTGCTCGTAACACTTGCCACATTCCTTGCATGGCTTGTTGTTCAACATATTTGAACGCATCTTTTTCATTTTTTCACCATTGAAAACCTCTTCCATGGACTCGGTGTTAAGGTTGCCTACTGGATATTTGTCCAATCCAAAGCAACAAGGGTATGCCCTGCCGTCGGGATAGGCATGAAGGTGTATCCACGGTAACATACAAAACGTGTCCGACTCGATCAACAGTTCCTTCTGTTGATCAGTCATGTCCTTGATCTTTAAATTTACAGGTTCTTTAGCGCCGTACTCATAACCCATTGTACCATTCTCCTATTGTTGGAAACGTCTTGACAAAATTCTTGCCTCTACGCCTGTCGTATTGAGTGTAAAAATTTTTAAAATCCTTCTGTAGTTTGGTTTGCGTCGCCGCACCCGCATGCGGAGTCTTGACCACATCTAGGTAATCTATCAGTCTTTGTGTGTGATCAACCTCCATCTGTTCTAGCCATTTTTCATTAGTAGTTAAGAACTTTTGTATGTCATGTCTAAATTTATTCCTCAATTCGTCCGGCAGAACCAAAGGTGATTGAAAACTAGGAAAACGTAGGATGTTGAGAGTAAAATTGATTTGAGCACCATACACCTTGCTGGCTCCTTTTAACCAAACTATCTTCTCTAAAAATTCAGGCAATGATTCAAGGCATAAAGCATTGATTGTACACATGTTGTGGATTTGTGTGGGCACCTTGTCCACCATCATGTGTAGTACACGGCTGAACCATTCAGTGTATTCCAATCCGTCCCTGATGTATTCTGCTTGATCAAAGGTGGCCTCGTTGCTGGTATACAGATGAAAATTTCTAAATTTTTTCAGTTTAATTTTGAACTTGTCTATTATGTCTTGCTTTGCTCCGAGGTTCGAATTAATGGCAAGTCTCATGTCGGGGTTAATCCTGTGTCCTTGGCTTTCTATCCAATCGAGCAATCTCCAAAGATGCGGTGACATCATGGGCTCACCTCCCGTGATCCGTAGTTCTTCCAATGTCCTGTGTAGGTCGCTGTCCCACCACTCAAAAAAGGCCTCCACGTAAGGGTTCCTTTCGTCCTGCTTATATAATTGTGCCCCATCATGTGGGTGAGAAAAATGGTTGCGGCCATCTGACGTCAAATCTGTGTATGGACCTTGTGATTTGATGTCCCTCACCCACGTGGTTGAGAATGCAGGATTGCAATACGAACAAGCGAAGTTGCAGGTCCTGTCAAACGCAATCTCTAAAGTTTTTAAATCTATATCTTTGGTTATCGCAGTATTGCTGGCATCCAACAGATCTTTGTCTGTGTAAATTTTGCTTTTGTAAATCCTATCGCTTACAGCATTTTTCTGCATGTCCTCTATCTTCCAACAATACTCGCAACCTTTTGGTCTTTCTCCGGCGACCATCATTGCCCTGTCATGTTTCTTTTGAGGAGTGTTGTGTAGCAACTTTGGATTTTTACGCAGTTTGGATATATCTACCTTGTGAGCGGGTGGATGATGACAACTTGTTGTCATCCCTGATCCTAACCATATTGTTGCGTTGTACCATTTGGCTCCACAAAAACTATGAGATATCTTATCAAGAAATTTTAATTTATATTCTTTATCATTCATCTTTAATTAATCTTTCAAAAACTTTGTTGGCCCAGTCAACATTTTGTTGCTCTGACATATGATTGTAATGTTTGCTGTCTTTCGATAACCCCAATTTGCTGAACGCATACATGCTCTCATCTAAGAATCTGCCCGTGGTTAATATCATGTTACCATCTTTGCCTGCAGTCTCAAAGGGTTTAAAACTCCACATCTGAACTACCTCACTTTTTATCATGGGGAGAACCTGGCTGTCAAAATATGAAAGAGAATATCGATAACTCAACTCATCCTTCTCATAATTGTGCAGATGTTTCCAATACTGTTCAAGTGTTTTGTAAATATTCGGATCGGCATGTGGAGGTGGCTGAGTGTTAGCACTAAGGATCAGGCTTGGATGGTACAATCTATAAGGTTCTGTCCAACAAAAAATCGACACGTCAGGAAAATTTTGCTTGTTCCTAATCATATTTTCTATTTCGAAGAATACGGTCCATATGCTTCTGCCTTCTTGTCCCCAATGCGTTATATTGGCGCCCAATTTCTTAGACAGAATCACACACCAACTTTGATCTTCTTTGCTGGCACAAAAACTATCACCAAAAAAACCAACAGTTTTAAATTTACCTTTTGTCATATTTTTCTTTCAATTGGTCTGTCCTTTGTTTCAACTCGTCCAGCACGTTGTCAGGACACTGTAAGTCACTTTTGTACATGATGTTTTTGACCCATTGGTACGCCACAAAAGGAGTTGGATGTGGATCAACGGCTAATTTGTGTTCCGGAAATAATTCAGCGTATTCCTGCAGTCCCATATTTTCTTTATAAAAAATAAATTTGGTCCAGTCTATCTGATTGTATATGGCGTGCTCTGCCCTGCTGTGTCCTGTGTGCTTTATAACGTCTGCGTTCATCACCATCATCCTATAATCTATATTGTGCTTCTCAAACAATATTTGGCAAAACAAAATCCTCTCGAGTGTTCTAAACCAGTTGTGTCTTTCATTCAAGAAATTCTCGACATAAAATTTGTGTTTGTCCTTGGACTCATGTCCACCGATCCAAACACTCCAATCAAAGTCGGGATCATATCTAGAATAAGTAGCCTCGCCGGACACATAGTCATTTTTTTCGTTAGTAACCCTTTCATATCTGTCACTACCGGACCACATCACATATATTTTTTTTAATTTCGATTTCCACTTGAACACAGAATTGTTGGCTAGCCTACCTATTGTCTCGTTGCCACTGCCGCTTTGGCCAATATTTTCCACGTGGTATTGTTCGAACCACTTGATATATTTTGGCCATGTCTCCCATTTGTATCTAGTGAAACTGCATCCCGAACATACGATCATGACAATGAACACTCCTTCCAAAATTCCTCCATTTCAGGAAATGCCTTTAAAAAACTTGTGCCACGCCTTCTATCGTGCTCACTAAAGAACAAATAAAAATTTTTTTTGGCCAAAGAATCGTCCTTAAAATTTTTCTCCCAATAAGCAAGGTTCCTGTTCATTTTATCTATTTCGAAATCTTTGAACTGTGTAAAATTTTCTTCGCCTGTGTCCTCGGACATCCAATCTATATTTTTTTTGTGTATATCTTGATATGCTTTGCCCAACAATGTTACCTGTTGCCACACCGGTTGTCTCAGCAATGGTATATCAAACCAAACACGCTGGTATGAACTGCTGTGTTTTGACCTTAGTGCTTTTATGTCTTTGAGTAAACCATTTAGAGATGTGACACTTAGATTGTTATATGTTATTATGAAAGTGATGGAATTTCGCGATGGAATTCTCGATAAAAACTCATCACAGTTATCCATTAATTTTTTGTAATCTAACCCATTTCTAATATATTCTGCCTGTTTTCCATGGGCATCGACACTCACAAACTGCATGAAATGTTCAATTTTTTCTTCTAAACATATTTTTTTTACTGTATCAAAATATTTGTTTTTGATTTTATCATCCGGTGGACACATATTGCTGGTTACGTTGAGATGCAGATCCTTTTTGGGATTGCCCAGTATGTAATCAAAAACCTTAAAGGTGTTTTTGTCCATCATTGGTTCTCCTCCGGTCATTCTAAAGTGTTTGAGATGTGGATAAAGTGATGGCCACCATTTCCAGAAAGCAGTTACATATGGATTGTCTTCCCTAGCAGGTATTGGTCTGTTCCTGCCCTGAAAATGCTCGGGTGCGTTGTGTGGAGGAAAAGTAGGATATTCAGCATATCTATCAATCTCCTGAGCCCAAGCACTGCTGAACTGAGGCGAACAATAACTACATTTAAAATTGCAGGCGTGATTGAAATTTACCTCGACATACCTAGGGGCATGTGTTTTATTGAATGGATTATTGACTATTGAATCAAAATCTCTAGACGCCCATGGTTCTCCACTTCTGTAATGTCTATCACTGGTCTGTCCGGTGTCTTCGATTTTCCAACAGTATGAACAACCTTTTGGTTTTTCACCTTTAATCATCTGTTTACGTTCATCGATTTTTTGTTTGGTGTTGTGAAGGGCGGCAGGATTTCCTGCCAACTCACCTGGATCTATACTGTGCAGTGGTGGATGATAACAACTGTTTGTCAGGCCTGTGGGCAAGTGAAGTGACACTTGGTTCCATTTCGCCAGACACATCGTGGGACTTACACTATCTAATTTCTGTTTGATTGTCTCGGCGTCTGTCTTATATTTGCTTTGATTCACGATCCTGTACTCCTTTGTTTCGCCACTTTGGTTGACAAAATTTGAAAAACTTGCTTTGCTCTTGATCTAGGTCAGCGAATGGAACACCTAATCTTTGGCGAAGGGAGTTTCCATAAGTGACAGAAGTTTCTGATACACTAGAAATCTTATTGAAATACAAGTCTTTTATATAATCTAGATCACGCACAATGGTTAGATCTGTGCCTTTGACCGTTGTATACCAACAACCCATCCTGGCTCCTAACACAGCGTAGTCACCGTATTCTGTGTCGGCTCCTACACTCATCCACGTGCTTAAAATTTTTAGATTCCCCTTATAAATATTTTCAACA
>Ga0222719_10002052_pt1 | contig 18809 bp, 30 predicted proteins | sample C33_34DmetaG_FD_165039 | JGI IMG/M metagenome (GOLD analysis project Ga0222719, IMG submission 165039) | Estuarine water microbial communities from San Francisco Bay, California, United States - C33_34D | ecosystem: Environmental > Aquatic > Marine > Unclassified | place: USA: California... | reverse complement strand
TACAGATATCGCATTAGGTATTCATGCTGGTGATCATGCAATCTATCCAGACTGTAGACAAGAGTTTAGAGATGCTGACGATAACGCCTTTAGATTAGGTAATTGGGAAGCAGAGAAAGTAGGGTATTTTACCCCTTATTTACAAACTGATAAACTTGGAATTTTAAAAGATGGACAGGAATTGGTTAAGGAGCTCGGAATTGCGTTTAATGATGTGTACAAACGCACTAATACATCTTATAAGCCATATCCTAGCGGCAACAGTGATTATAAATCAGCGTCATCTGTCGAACGCATTGAAGCTTTTATCGACCTCGGGGTGGACGATCCTGTACAGTATGAGGACGAAACTGGACCAGTCGATTATAGCGTTGCGAAAGCACATGTTGAAAAGCTTCTAGATGAGCATTCAACAGCTGCTGTATTAGGAGACGCATAATGATATATTGGTTTACAGGACAACCTGCTCACGGAAAGACAGTTTTAGCAAATATGCTAAAAGAAAAGCTACCTAATGCATTTAGGATAGATGGAGATGAAATGAGAGAGTTGTTTACTAATAAAAACTATACTATCAACGGTAGAGTAGAAAACGTGGGTACTGCACAACGCATTGCCCACTATCTACATAATCAAGGACATGATGTCATAGTATCGTTAGTAGCACCTTATGTTGATCAAAGAGAAGATTTTAAAAAACTATTAGGTAATAGTATACAAGAAATCTTCGTACATACTTCAGAACCAAGAGAAAGGGATCACTTTAAGGCAATAGCTTATGTTGCTCCAACCGATAATTTTATCGATATTGATACTACAGAAGACACACCAGAACAATCGTTTTCTAAACTAATCAGTCAGCTTGACTTACCTTAATGGATAAAAAAAATACTTATTTTGTAGATATTGATGGTACGATATTTATATATAGAAAGTTTGAGACTTATGAGTCTACAGAAGCACAGGTTATAAAATCCACTAAACAGTTCCTTCAACAAGTTAACGATGAAGGACACATGATTATACTAACCACAGCTAGACCGGAATATTTAAGAGAACATACAGAGTATGAACTTACTAAAAATGGTATTCCTTACCATAAGTTGATAATGCAAATAGAAAGAGGTCCTCGTTATTTAATAAATGATATGGATCCTAATAATCCCGGTGAACGGGCAATATGCTATAACTTAAAAAGAGATGGCGGAATTTAAAGCAAAAGCAGATAAAGAAAGTTCATCATCAGATGTAAAATATTCATTCTTCGCTGGAAGATGGCAACCACTACATAAAGGACACCTTTGGTTAATTAATGAAAGATTAAAAGAAGGATATAATGTTTGGTTAGGAATCAGAGATGTAAAACCAGATGAAAAGAATCCTTGGACAGCAGAACAAATCTTAGAGATGGTAAAAGAAGGTGAGTTAAAAGAACTCATTGACGAAGGTAAAGTACTACCAACCATTATACCCGATATCGAATCTATCAACTATGGTAGAGGAGTTGGTTATGATATTATAGAGCACGTACCACCACAAGAAATTGGTGATATATCAGCTACTTCTATTAGAAAACAAATGAAAAAAGATGGACTATTATGATACTTTACGACAGTAACTTTTTGAGTGACGAGCAAATTGAAAAAATACTTAGTTTTCAAGAAAAAACTTCATTCACAAAAGAAAGGAGAGAAATAATTTACTTTGATAAAATAAATTTACACCCAGCTTCACCTGAATTTGATTTATCATTTTTAGATGATAAGTTTCAAAAAAATATGTTCAATCTTATTAGATTTCAAAAATACGATGAATCTATTGAAGCACTCACTAAATACCATGGCCATTTGGATACTCACAATTATATTATCTTTTTAAATGATGATTTTGAAGGAGGTGAATTGGAATTTGAATGTGGTATTATAATTAAACCAAAAAAAGGTAGTGTTGTATATTTTAATAATAATGAACTTCATCGAGTAAAAAACTGTAAAGGAACTCGATACACTTTAGTCTTAACTAGTAACAAAAGTATTGAATTTGAACTTTTTAATGTAGAAAAAAGAAATGGTCTCATATAAAAGACATATTTTGAAAACCATATCGTGGAGAATCGTAGGAACTTTAGACACCATGATACTTTCGTGGTATATTACCGGTTCATGGAAAATTGGATTAACTATAGGAGGAGTAGAAGTCATCACAAAAATGATTCTTTACTTTTTGCATGAAAGAGCATGGTACAGGTACAGTAAATTTGGACTAAAAAAATGAATAGGTATAATATTGCCACAGATAGTTTTACTAGGAGTTTTAAAAAGATCACAAAACATACGTACCTAAGTGAGAACTATTTTATTAGTGCTTTAGAAGGAAATAAAAGATTTGCTTCTCCTGATACTTTTATTAGTGAAGATGAGCACTTTATTTACCCGCTCTATATTGGGGCCAATACTTTATTTAATACTGAACTACCGTTCCCTCCTTCAAACGTCGTGGAGTTTATTAAGAAAGGTAAAGGTATTATCTTATTCATATACGTTAATGAAGGAAATTTTTATAAACTTAATCATTTTACCTTTTTTAGTGAGTGGGTCAGTAAATTAAAGTTTAAAAAAGGCAATGTGTTTTTAGTTAGTAGTAATTTAAACATAAACAAACCATTTCAAAAGTATTTAGCAGAAGGTAAGATTCTTGACAATATTACTTACCGTGGAATAAATTACTTTGAATCAGTAATGTGGAATTTACCTAATGTAGAGAGAACAAATGAAACTTCAGTAGATCAAGCAAGGACTCGAATATTAAAAAATATAGATTATAAAAATACCGGTAATAAACAGTACTATTTTAATTCTCTAAACCGTCAACCTAGACCTGAAAGAATCTTTCTAGTTACTTTGCTTAAATCTTTTGAAAAAATTTCATCTCTCTGTTCCCTCTCTCTAGGTCCCCAACATATACGACCAGACTCTTATAAACTAGAAGATCTTCCAATAGATAGCTCAATAATAAATGACGAAAAAGACCTTAATGCTGTCCAAAACTTTGTTAGTAGTAACTTTAATTCTATAAAGATAAAAGGTTACACCCTAGATAATAAGGACCTTAGTTTAGCTAAGAGTGATAGCTTAAATTACTCATTTTACAATAACAGTTATATAAGCATAGTAGTAGAAACCGAAATCGACGACCGTATAATGTTTCTCACAGAAAAGACTTTTAAACCTATTATGTGCTATCACCCATTCATACTATTAGGAAATAAACACTCTTTAAAAACACTTAAAAAGCTCGGATATAAGACCTTTAGTAAATGGTGGGATGAATCGTACGATAATTACGATAATATTTATGATAGAGTATACAATGCTTTTAAAGAAGTAAAAAAAATCTGTTTATTAGATAGAAGTACTCTATCTGACATGATAAAAGATATGGAGAGTACCCTAGAGTACAATGCTAATCATTATCTAACCAATAAACATAGTTTAAATAACTTTTCCTTTATAGACAAAGCAATTGAAATAAAAAAAGAAATAAAAACTAGCATACAATGATCAAATTAGGGTTATCAGCATTTTATCACGATTCGGCAGCTTGCCTAATGATAAATGGAGAAGTTATAGCAGCAGCAGAAGAAGAGAGATTCACAGAAATTAAACATGATGATTCTTTTCCATATAATGCTATTGAATGGGTCTTAAATTATGCTGGTATAAAAATCACCGATATTAATGAAATACATTGGTATGAAAATCCCGATACAAAAGACGATAGAGTTAAAACTATATTTAATAAGAGACCGTTTAAGACATTTTTTCTTCGACAAAGGTATCTTAAAAACAAAAAGAATAAGTCTCCGAAAAATTTATTACATGATCTTGGGTACAGAGGAGAGATCATATACCACGATCATCATTACTCTCACGCTGCTTTTTGCTACTTTACTAGCCCTTACAAAGATGCAGCAATTTTAACAGTGGATGGTGTTGGAGAATGGGAAACCACTACTATATCGATAGGTACAGGCAAGCACATTAAAAAACTACTAACCATAGATTACCCTAATTCTTTAGGAATGTTATACTCTACTATAACTTCCTATCTAGGATTTAGACCTAATGAAGGAGAGTATAAAGTAATGGGATTAGCGCCTTATGGAGATCCAACAATATACTTAGAAAAGTTACAGAGTGTTTTAACAGACACTTCAAATAAGTATCTCATAAATCAAAAATACTTTACATGGGAATATTCCGATAAAATAATGTTTAATAAAAAGTTATGTCAATTACTAGAATTACCTCCAAGACTGCCGGAAGATACCTTAACTCAGGATCACAAGAATTTAGCAGCATCTTTACAAAAACTTTACGAAGATCAATTTTTAAAATTAGTCGAAACAGCAAAAAATATTACCAAATCACAAAATTTATGTATAGGAGGAGGCTGCGCTTATAATGGTGTAGCAAACTATAAGGCTTATAAGTATTTTAAATCGGTTTACGTTCCTTTTGCACCTTCTGATTCCGGTTCAGCAATAGGTGCATGTTTAGATACTCATATTAAAGTGAATCCTTATCTAGGTCCTTCTTTTTCAAATAATCAGGTTAGAAAAGAACTCCAAAAATACAAAGATAGGCTACTCTATTTTAATTTATCTGAAGAAAAGTTAATAACAAAAGTTGGGGGATTATTACAAGGGCAAAATATTGTCGCTTGGTTTCAAGATAAGATGGAGTTTGGAGCAAGAGCACTTGGAAACCGTAGTATATTAGCATCAGCAAAAAATGCTAAAATGAGAGAGAAGCTCAATTATGTAATTAAAAAAAGAGAAGGATTTAGACCTTTTGCACCTTCTGTACTTGAGGAACAAAAAAATTGGTTTGGAGTAGTAGAAACTTCACCATTTATGAATTTAGTTTCCTATATAAAAGGAGTAGGGAAGCAGGGCTATGTAATTCCTTTCCCTGCTGCAACACATATTAATAGAACAGCTAGAGTTCAAACAGTAAATGAGACTCAAAACCCTAAATTCTATAAACTACTTACTGAAATCAAAAGAAGAGAAGGAGTAGGAGTCTTGTTAAATACGTCTTATAATTTAAAAGATCAGACTATTACTATGACCCCTAAACAAGCAATCGATAGATATTTATCATCAGATATTAATTTCTTAGTAATCAATAATTTTTTAATCAAGAAAAAATGAAGCTAAAAGACAGAGCTAAACGAAAAATCGCCGAATGGCAAAAGAAAAAAGAATATGATAAAAAGATAGCTGAACTTAAAAAACGAGACCCGTTCGTATATAAGAATTTTTAACTATTTATTGTATATAGACTATTCATATGGCTAATTTTACCGGAAATAGAATAAAGGATACTTATAACCGAGTTGTACAGATAGACCCTCAATCCACAGGCAGTAGAGGTACTTTACAAGATGGTCTAGGTAACGGTATAGATGCAACTATAAAATCTTTAGTAGTTGACGAAACTCTTGACGTAGCCGGAAGTATAACGATTACTGGATCTGTAGATGTAGGTGGAGGCTTGGATGTTACCGGAAATGGAACAGTAGCCGGAGATTTAACTGTTGGAGGGACTGTTACTGCACAGGAATTTCATACAGAACAAATATCCTCTTCAATTATTTTTGAATCTGGTTCTACTCAATTCGGAGATTCTACAGAGGATGTACATACTTTTTCCGGAAGTATAAATCATAGTGGTAATATGACTACTATAGGTACACATGAAGTTGAAGACGGTAGTTTTGGACCATTTTTTGCTAACCCGCAAAGCATAACAAAAGACATAACTCTACCTTCAAATTACAACTCCAGAATATACGGACCTATAACAGTAGAAGCAGGTAAAACATTAACAGTAGCAGCAAACGCAAAACTAGAAATTTCAGATATTTAAGATGAGCACATTAAAAGTAACCAACATAAGACCACAATCAGGAACGGACATCCATATAACAGGATCGCTAATAGTTTCAGATATTATAAGAGCTAGAGAGGTAGTAACTACTATTTCAAGTTCACAAATACTTGTATCGGGTAGTACAGTATTTGGTGATACTTCTGACGATACACATACATTTACAGGTGATCTATCAGTTGACGGAAACGTTAATATAACCGGATTTTCTAACGTCTCAGCTTCTATAGCTACTAACGAAACAGATATTGATACTCTACAAGCAGCTTCTGCTTCTTTTGATAGTAGTATTAGTACGAATGAAATAAGTATTAATAACTTAGAGACAGATAGCGGTAGTTTTTCTACTAGAATAACAACAGAAGAGGCTAATGTAGATGCATTGCAAGTAGATAGTGGATCCTTTAGTACTAGAATAACAACAGAAGAAGCCAATGTAGACGCATTACAAGTAGACAGCGGAAGTTTTTCTACTAGAATAACAACAGAAGAAACTAATGTAGATGCATTACAGGTAGATAGTGGGTCTTTTAGTACTAGAATTACAACAGAAGAAGCTAATGTAGATGCGTTACAAACAGACAGTGGTTCATTTAGTACTAGAGTTACTACTAATGAAACTGATATAAGTTCATTACAGACTTTTAGTTCTTCTTTAGACGCTACTTATGCAACAGATGCTGAAGTATCAACAGCAGTATCTTCTCTTAATGCAGCAACAAGCTCTTATGCACTAGATGCTACTTTAAATACTGTAAGCTCATCAGTAGATGCTTTAAATGTTGCTAGTAGCTCTTATGCTTTATCAGCAGTATCTGCAACCACAGGAAGCAATACATTTACAGGGGAAACGATTATAAGTTCTTCTCAATTATTAACCTTACAGCCAATAGATCCTGCTCCTGTATCAGCATCAACTGGTTCGTTAATAGTATCTGGTAGCCCCGCTGTTCTATATATTTGGAACGGTAGTTGGTCAGCAGTTTAATGGAAAAATCTTAAGGAGATAGTTGGTTAATTGTCTCCTTTTTTTTATATTATAATAATAATATGACTATAGTGTCGTAGCACCACTTTAAAAACACGAAAAATGGATAAAGAAAAATTAGAGCAGGTTATCTCAGACGAACTCTATGATAGAGAAACTCGTCGCATGACAGAAGAAGAGTACTTAAACAATAGGCTCTCGAACAATCCCCTTCCTTCAGAAGCAATGAACTATCCAGATGCTAAAAAGCATCAGATTGTATCTTTTATTAAGTCTGGTATTCGAATCTTAGGATACTGTTTCATACCTTTTAATTTGGTAGTCTCAGCTATTCTTCTTATCTTATCAGAAATAGTAGGTATAATTGAAGAGTTAGTATAATGGGAAAATTTACATCAACAAAAGTATTTGACGGATTCTCAACGGTATTTCGTCAATGGAAGGCAGAAACTACACATTGTAGGTTCTTACACGGTTACGGTATATCTTTTAAACTATGGTTTGAAGGTGAGCTAGATGATCGAAATTGGGTATGGGATTTCGGTGGTATGAAAAGAGCTAAAGGAACTATAGATGGAATGTCTCCTAAAGTTTGGATGGATTATATGTTTGATCACACTTATTTAGTAGCTGAAGATGACCCATTTTTAACCGATGCACTTAAGTTAATTGATGGTGGTATAGCTCAAGTAAGGGTAGTACCTGCTACTGGAGCAGAAAGATTTGCTCAATTCGTTTATGATAAAGTAAATCCTTTTATTGTAGAAGAAACAGAAGGTAGAGTAAAGATAACAAAAGTAGAATTTAGAGAACACGGTAAAAATTCAGCAATATATGAGCCTAGGTAGAATAGAAGATTACGATAAAAACTTACCTATTGTAGAAATCTATACTGCTGTTCAATCTGAAGGTTCAAGAGCTGGTTATCCTACTGTAGTTATTAGAACTACTGGATGTACTCATAGATGTTACTTTGGAGAAGGTGGATGGTGTGATAGTTGGTATACTTCTATACATCCAGAAAAAGGTAAATACTCATTTAACGATATTATTAAAGCATACGATGATAATCCTCATATATCAGAAATGATGTTAACTGGAGGAAGTCCTTCTATGCATAAGAAACTAGTAAACGAATTAACACATCTAGCAAATGAGAGGAATATCTTCATTACTATGGAGAATGAAGGTAGTCATTTCTTACCTACTGATTATCCTATTAATCTACTTAGCATCAGTCCCAAGTTCAGTAACTCGGTACCTGTCATCGGTGTGGAGACGCCTGAAGGCAAAATAACTGACGAAAGAATGATTAAACAGCATAACAAGTTTAGACTTAATTATCCTGCTATAAAACAAAGTATTGAATATCATTCAGATTATCATTTAAAACCTGTATGGGACGGTAAAGATGAAGGAGCATTAGAGGAGATTATGGACTGTATTGATCAATTAGATGCTCCTAAAGATAAGGTATGGTTTATGCCTGCTGGTGATACTAGAGAGGCATTACAGAAATCTTATCCGGTTATGTTTGATTGGGTTAGAGATAATGGATATCGTTTAACCTGGAGGCCACATATTATTGCCTTCGAAGACCAAAGAGAAGTTTAATGAACGTAGCAGTATTAGTAGATATAATAAAAGAGACTAAAGCAAATTGGAGATTTATATTCGAAGATCCTTTAGTAGATCAAATTAATATGATCTCAGGTATGTTAGTACAGTTATGCTGTAAACCTGGAGAGGAAGGATCTGTAGTTAGAAACTATTCAGTTGCTTCATGGCAAGACGGTACAAATAGGTTTGAACTAATAATTACTAACCTTGAAGGAGGAGCAATGTCAGATTACCTATTTAAAGAAGCCAAGATAGGAGATGAATTTATTTATAGAGGTCCAATGGGAGTATTTACTCTTCCGGATAATCTCATGGAAAGAGACATTTATATGGTTTCTACAGGATCAGGAATTAGTCCTTTCAGATCTATGATAAATGATATTTTTATAAATAAAAAAGAGTTTAAAAATATTAAGCTTTTCTTCGGTACTAGAAAAGAAGAAGATATAGTGTATAGAGATGAATTAGAAGTTATTCAAGAAAATTTACCTGGCTTTGAATACATACCTACATTAAGTAGAGAAAAAGTACCAGGCATAGCAGAAGGCTATGTACATAAGCACTATTTAGACCTTATCGACAAGTCAGATCACAAGCCTCTAGTATACTATTGTGGTTGGGATAGAATGGTAAGGGAAGGAAGAGATCACCTTGCAGAGAGAGGTTTTGAGATGATGAAAGATATAAGAGTTGAAATATTTGGTTAGTATGAAAAACAGTATTAATAAATTAATTAAATCGTTATGAGAGTAGGAAGCAAATTTCCAGACATTAATGTAAAGGCAATAAATGCCGATGGTGATGAGTTAAATATAAACTTATCTAAACCACAAATACCAACTGTATTATTTTGGTACCCGAAAGATTTTACTTTCGTATGTCCAACTGAGATACATGCATTTCAGGCTAAACTGAAAGATTTTAATGATAGAGGTTATCAAGTTTTAGGAGCCTCTTGTGATACCGCAGAAGTTCACTTTGCATGGCTGAACACACCAAAAGATGACGGTGGTATCGAAGGAGTAGAGTTTCCTTTATTAGCAGATTCAAGACGTCAACTTTCTAAGAAGCTTAACATCTTAGATTACGAAACTGAATTCTCATACAATGAAGATGATCCTGAGGATAATGAAATAGTTATTCAAGATGGAGATAATGTAACTTATAGGGCTACATACCTTATCGACGGAGAAGGTAGAATTTTTCATCAGTCCATAAATGATATGCCTTTAGGTCGTAATGTAGATGAGTTACTTAGACTCATAGATGCTAAAGCTCACGTTGATAAGCATGGAGAAGTTTGTCCTGCTAATTGGAGTGAAGGAAAAGAGGCAATGAATGCAACAAGACAAGGGGTAGCAGACTATTTATCTAAGTAATATGGCACAGTATAAAGTTATAAAAATGTTAAAAGCCGAATTCACGGCTAAAAGAGAGAAAGCTTTATTAAGTTTAGAGCTTCTTACTGAAAATCCTGCTGGAATAGGAGACCACTCAACAGAAGATTTTTACAATAATGCTATTGAAGCAATATCTGCATTAGCAGAAGCTGATGACGTGTTAGATACTATTGAAAGATATTACGGAGATACAGTACTATGAGATTACCTATAATTAAACATCTTAGCATTTTCATAGAGGAGTATGATCAAGATTATATTGAAGAAACTCTTACTGTGTTCGAAAATCTTATTGATGCTAGAGGTATTAAAGACGAAGAACTCGATGTAATAGGTGAACTTATGTCAAATATGGAAGGAGCTTTAGAAGTGCAGAAACTTATAAAAGGTGGAATGACTCAAAAAGAAGCGTTAAATGATTTTATGAAACGTGTAACGTCTATAGGAAAATGAGTTATATAATAGGACAACCATGTGTAGCAACCTGCGATACTGCTTGTGTTGCAGTATGTCCTGTAGATTGCATACACGGACCTATCGATATAGACGGAAGAGGGGAAGAAGTTAAAAATATGACAATAGGGCCGAACGATATGCTGTATATTAACCCAGAAGAATGTATAGACTGCGGAGCCTGTATACCTGAATGTCCAGTCGATGCTATTTATGATAGTGAAGAAGATGCAATCGAAAAAGATGGCACAGATGAATACGTTAAACGTAATTATAAATTTTATGGTCTCACATTTAATGGTTAGGTTTTATCTAACTTTGGTATTAGTTATCACCTTTGCCTGTACGAAGGCACAGGAAATCCCACAACAGTTAAGAGATAGAGTAGAGTTTAACATCGATGGTTTATTCCAAGGTGTTTATTCTGAAGTCTATGAACAGCCATTAGAGGTTACTTATACAGTTCCTTGTCCTAATGGCCAGGCTTCAAGAACAGGAATGGATTTTTATACTGACGATAGTATACATACATCAGATGACGATGATTATTATGCTAATGTTTGGGATAAAGGACATTTAGCTCCTGCAGCCGCTTTCTCTTGTGATAAAGAAACATTAAGAAAAACTTTTACATATCTAAACTCAGCCCTACAGCATCAAGGTTTGAATAGAGGGCAGTGGAATCAGTTAGAATCTTTTGAAAGAGATTTAGCTAATTTCTTTACAGTAAAAGTAAAAATAGAGGTTTTATTCGAAGGAAATTTACAAGTATTATCCGCTGGAGCAACAGTTCCATCTGGATTCAGAAAAACGATAGAGTTTGCTGATAAAATTGTAACCTTCGAGTTTCCCAACGCCGATACTAAAGGAACGGATTGGATAGACTACAAAAAATAATTTCAATGACACAAACTGAATTCATCCAACTACTAAAAGAAAAGCTACAAGAAGTTGGAGAAGTGAACAGTAATGACTACATTATCGATAGCCGTTACTGGACAACCACTGTGGCTTAAAATGTTATATATGTTTAACTTTAATTTAATTTTAAAAAAAACGAAAATGAGAAAACTCGTTACTTTACTGTTAATGTTTTTAGCAGTAGGAGCTTACGCTCAAGAATCATCTACCGAATCCAAAACTATCATTATTGAGCAGTTAGAGGAAGTAGTAGTATCTTCACGTGTAATTGATGTCGCAAAAGAAAGAGAGACACCAATTGCCGTAAGTACAATCTCAGCACAGGAAGTGTTGTTGAAAGTAGGAAACCAAGAGTTTCCAGAAATCATGAACAAGACACCCGGTGTGTATGCTACCAAACAAGGAGGAGGATATGGTGATAGTCGTATTTCTTTAAGAGGTTTCGATCAGCGTAATACTTCTTTCCTTATTAACGGTCAACCCGTTAATGATATGGAAAACGGATGGGTATATTGGTCCAACTGGCAAGGATTGACAGACGTTACATCTAATATCCAGATACAACGTGGACTTGGGGCCACATCTTTAGCAGTTCCTTCAGTCGGTGGAACTGTTTCTATTTTCACTAAGAGTGCAGAGAAAGCTCAAGGTGGATCCGTAACTCAAATGGTTGGTAATAATGGCTATATTAAAACTACAGCTATCTACAACACAGGAGTTAATGACAAAGGATGGTCATCATCTTACCTATTGACTAAATGGTCTGGAAACGGATATATTTACAATACATCAGGTGCAGGATGGACTTACTTTGCTTCAGTTGGGTATTCACCAGAAGGTTCAGCTCACAGTCTTAACCTATCTGCTTTAGGAGCAGGACAATGGCATCACCAGAGAGATGTTTGGGTAAGTATTCGTGACTACCAAAACTTTGGAGAAGATGGAATTGATCGTCGTTGGAATACTAACGGTGGTACATTAAATGGAGAAGAATTCAACATGAGAAGAAACTTCTACAACAAGCCTCTTGCCACTCTCAACTGGGATTGGGACATTTCTGATAATGTTCAGCTAAACACTTCACTTTACGGTTCAGCCGGCCGTGGTGGAGGAACAGGTCCTAGAGGACGTAATTACTACAATAGTGGAATCGATATCTTACCATTCCGTAAAGATCTTACAGAACACTACCTACAAGGTGGTAGAGGTACAAGAGATGCTAACGGATTTATTAACTATGATGCAATTGTAGCTCATAACTCACAATATGACGTAGGATCTAATAACGATAGTTCTTACGCTCGTGACATTTTAGTACGTAGAGCTTCTATGAACTCTCATAACTGGATTGGAGCTATTTCTAAGCTTAACATTCAGAAAGGTAAAATGAGATACTCATTAGGAGTAGATCTTAGAGATTATACAGGATACCACTACAGAGCATTAGAAAACCTTATGGGTCTTCAACAATATGCTTCTACAGGTAATGATAACTTAGGTACTCAATTATATGGTGCAGATGATTTAGTAGTTGCTAAGCCTTTCCAAGGTACTAACATTGGAGATGATAAAGCTAAAATCGACTATTATAATATTGGATATGTAAAATGGGCCGGATTTAACGGATTAGTAGAATATGCTGGAGACGATATTACTGCAGTACTACAAGTAGGTTTATCTAATCAGCAATTCCAACGTGAAGATAGATTTAACAATACAGACAATCCTATTTCAGATAAAGCTAACTTAGGTGGTGGATATCTTAAAGGAGGTATTAACTACAACTTTACTGAAAGATCTAACGTATTTGTTAACGCTGGATTTATTGACCGTCAGCCGTTATTTGATGCTGTATTCCCTAACTTTGGAAACGATATTAATCCAGACTTACAAAACGAACGTATCGAATCATTTGAGATTGGATATGGATATATTGGTAATGGCTTGAGATTGAACGTTAATGCATATAACACCAACTGGGGTAATAGATTTGTAACTCGTAGTTTATCTAACCAACAAGGTGTAGATGGAACTGCTCAATTTAGAAATATCGATGTAACTCATAAAGGTATTGAAGCAGAAGCTACTTACTCGTTTGGTTCAACTAAACTTAGAGGTATGTTATCTTTAGGTGACTGGAGATATACAAAAGACTTCGAAGCAGAGCTATTTGACGAAAATCAGCAATCTGTAGGTACAGGTAAACTATACCTAGAAGGAGCTAAAGTAGGAGATGCTGCTCAAACAACAGCTTTAATCGGTTTAGACCAACGTTTAGGTGATAATATTAGATTTGATATCGATTACAGATTCGTAGACGGATTGTATGCAGATTACTCTATTACAGATTCAGCATTTACTTCACCTGATAATGCAGGTGCATTAAAACTACCTTCATTTGGATTAATTGATGCAGGAGCTACATTTTATGCTAGTAACGGATGGAGTTTAAGAGCGAATGTAAATAACTTATTAGATACTACATACATTGCGGAGTCTAATAGTAACATACACACTACATCCAATTCAACTACTTGGAACGGTGTAGATGTAAACAACTCAGTCTGGTTCGGCTTCGGGCGTACCTGGAACGTTTCTCTTAAATACAAGTTTTAATAACTTTTACTTAATAAATTAAGGGGAGCATTTTTATGTTCCCTTTTTTTTCTTATATTATAGTATGGAAGTATTAGCAGAACTTTGGGAAAAAGAAGGTTATAAGCATGTAGGAAATTGGATAGACGGTACTATAGCTGTAGTATTAATTATGGGTCTATATTACTACAAAAAATGGGTCGATCACAAATTTAAGTAGAATGAAAACATTATACAGTATATTAAAAGTTTATTTATTTCCAATTTTATTAGTGTTACTTTTATTAGGAGCAGCATCTTCATTGTTTGCAAACGATTGGGGTAAAACAGGACACAGAATCGTTGGCGAGATTGCTGAAAGACAATTAACTGATGAAGTTAAGGATATCGTATATGATATATTAGATGGAGAATCTATATCATCAGTTTCAACATGGCCAGATGAAATGAGAAGTAATGAAGATTTCAGACCTTATGATAAATGGCATTATGTTAATCTACCATTAGATAAAGAATATACTGATATAGAACACACCCAAGATAATATCGTAAAGATTATTGAAAGAGCAACCGCTATTTTAAAATCACCAACTGCAGATAAAGAGATGAAGAAGTTTTACTTAAAGTATCTCGTACACTTAGTAGGAGATTTACATCAACCAATGCACACAGGTAGATACGAAGATTACGGAGGAAGTAAAATTAGATTAAAGTTCAAAGGTAGAAAAGGTACTGAAACCAATACTAATCTTCATGTATTATGGGATTCAAATCTTATAGATGATTTTAAGATGTCATTCACAGAATGGTCAAATCATTTAGAAAATAAATTCCGTAAAAAAGAGGTAAAACAGAGTAGTGTTTTAGAATGGACTTTCGAATCACATTGGTGGGCAAGAGACATTTATAAAAATACTAAAGAAGGAGACTATCTTTCTTACGATTACGTTTACAAGTATCAACCGGTACTTGAAAAAAGGTTATATCAGGCAGGTAAAAGATTAGGGAACTTATTAAACGAAATATTCGGATGAAAAAAGAGTTAATTTATAAGATTTTTGTAATTTATATTGGTACGGCATGTATGATGATTGGACCATTTTTCGTAAATTATATAATAGGTAAAGTATTATCAGTAATTGGATTATCTTTACTTACAGTACAGACACAAAAAACTAAATCGTATAACTTATCACTCTTAAATGCTGTAGGTATTTGTGGGTACCTATACAGCATCTTTACACAATGAGTAAACTAATCAATTTATTTGGAGGACCCGGAATAGGAAAAAGCGGCATCGCAGCTGGTTTAACTTATGAGTTAAAAAAGAAGCACATAAGTTGTAATAATCCTTATGAGTTTCCTAAAAAGCTAGCATGGGATAAAAACTACCCAGCTATACAAGATCAGCTATATGTATTTGCTAATCAGCATAGAGGTATAGCAGAATGTTACGGTAAGGTAGACTATATTATCATTGACTCTCCCGTATTATTTTCTACTATCTATCATAGTTATTATACTAAAGGATACCCTGCAGAGTTCTATGGAGAAACGTTCCATAACATAGTAGTAGACCTACACAACAAGTATGATAATCTCAATATTCTACTTGAAAGAACTAACACAGAGGTTAATGAAGCTGAAAGATTTCAAGATATGAAACAGTCTATTGAAATCGATGAATTATGCAAAGCTAAGTTAGAGGAACATAATCAAGAGTACCACACTATTAAAGTTAATGATAATACAGTAAGTGAAATATTAAAATTGTTATAGTGAGTAAAAATAAGTTATATTTAAATTGGGAAGATATTAATGATCTTCTAGATAGTATATATAGTCAATCTAAAGGTGAAATCGATTATGTTACGGGCATTCCAAGAGGCGGTACAATTTTAGCTGTACTTTACTCACATAGGTTTAACATTCAGTATATGGATCGGCCAAGTAACCACTACCCTAGGCTTTTAATACTCGACGATATTGCTGATACAGGTAGAACCTTAGAGGAATATGTAAAAAATTTTACTAAACCTAAGTTTGGTACATTACACTATAAAGAGACTTCTTCATTCACTCCTAATTACTATGCTAAAATAGCAGGTACGGAATGGATAGTTTATCCATGGGAAAGAGAAGACTCGGATACTACCCAGGATTATTTGGTAGATAAAGAATAAATTCGTATATTAAGTATATAATAAGAGTCGTAGAACCTCAATAAAACAAAAGTAAATGCCAAAGAAGTTTATAGAAGGAACAGAATTAGTTCAAGCCGGTTTTGCTAACGGTATATCAAGTCAACTAGCAAAGAAACAAGAAACTGATGGACCTGAAGCTAGGCTATCATCAGAAGAAAAACAAGTAATTATAGATAATGCTGCTAAAGCATATGCAGACTTCTTAACTGCATTAGGATGTGATTACGCTAACGACCCTAACTCATCAGATACTCCTATGAGAGTAGCAAAAGCATATGTTAATGACTTATGGGCAGGTAGATATGAACCTCTTAGTAAGATTACTGCATTCCCATCAGATGGTTATGACGGTATTGTACAAGAGTCTAATATACCAGTACAGTCGATGTGTTCTCATCATCATCAAACTATAGGAGGTAAAGTAAGTATTGCTTACATTGCTTCTAGCGATGGTAAAGTAGTAGGACTATCTAAACTTAATAGAATAGTAGAACAGTTCGGTAGAAGAGGAGCCATACAAGAGCAGTTAACTGTTGCTATACATAATGCAGTAGATAAGATATGTGAAGGTAATTTAGGAGTTGCAGTTTTAATCTCTGCTACTCATAACTGTGTTAGTTGTAGAGGAGTTAAACATCAAGGTGCTTCTATGCAAACAGCTAAACTTACAGGAGCTTTCTTAGATGAAGATTCTGCTAAAGCAGAGTTTTATAAAAATATAGAGTTAGCAAGCATCTGCACACATTAATATGAAATACGAAGCAGAAAGCAGACCATGGGGTATGTACGAAGTACTACTAGACTCAGAACATACTAAAGTTAAGAGAATTACCGTAGCACCTGGTAGTAGGTTATCATATCAATATCATGAAAAAAGATCAGAGGTATGGGCTTGCGTAAAAGGTAAATTATCAGTAATTTTAGACGATATACTATACGAATTATTTCCTGGAGATTCAATAGTAATACCACAAGGTGCTAAACATAGAGCATTGAATGATACTATGGAATTAGCACAATTTATAGAAGTACAAACTGGAACGTACTTTGGAGAAGATGATATAGTAAGGCTAGAAGACGATTATAATAGAGAATGACATATATTTTTGACATCGACGGTACATTAACTCCTTCCAGGAATCCTATTGATAAAAAATTTAAGCAGGATTTTCTCAATTTTTGCAAACACAACAAAGTCTGGTTAATCACAGGAAGTGATAAAGATAAGTCTATAGAACAAATTGGGGAAGATGCATGGTTAGCTGTTGATAGAGCATATCAATGTAGCGGTAATCAAGTATGGTCTAAAGGAGAGTTAATTAAACAATCTAACTGGGAATGCCCTGATTATCTTGTTTCTATGTTAGAATCTTTTTTAGAAAGATCTGAATATGAATATCGTTATGGCAATCATATAGAGAAAAGAATAGGTATGGTTAATTTTTCTGTTGTGGGTAGAAATTGTACTCAAGAGCAAAGAGATCAATATTTTATTTGGGATCTCAGACATAAAGAAAGAGAAGCATTTGCATGGGAACTTGAACAGAGATATTCTTGGTTAGGTGCAACAGTAGGAGGTGAGATAAGTATAGACATTTATAGAAAAGGAGAAGATAAAGGTCAAATATTAAATGATATAGAAGGTAACTTTACATTTTTTGGAGATAGACTTCAACCAGGAGGTAACGATTACGCTATTTTAATAGAGAATATTAATAGAAAACTAGAAGGTAATAAATTTCATGAAGTAAAAAGTTGGAAAGATACGAGAGATTTATTATATTCTATAATGACAGAAGGTGTAATATAATATTATGAAAGGAAAACAATTATCACTATTTCCAGAAGAAAAAGATAACGTTTGGGTAAACGATTACGTCCCATTTGTATCGGAAGTAGAAGAATTTAATCAAACATTCGGTAAACCTAATAACTATGAACCAATCATCCCAGAATACAAAGAGTGGAAATTTGTTTATGACTTCATACTCGAAGAACTCGAAGAATATAGAGAAGCTTGCGAAAGAGGGGACATTGTGGAGGTTCTGGACGCTTTGTGCGACATTGCTTATGTTTCCATTGGGAACGGTACTATGTTACATGGCCTTAAAGATAAGATATGGCCGGCATATCAAGAGGTACAAGCTTCTAATATGTCGAAAGCTTGCTCAACTGAAGAAGAGGCCATACAGAGTGTCAGCCAAAGAACTAAGGAGCAAGGTGAGGCCTGTCATTTTGAGAAAGTTGCGGAAGGACGGTACGTTATCTATCGAACAAGAGACAGAAAAGTATTAAAGAGTCTTACTTACTTTAGACCTAACCTAAAACAGTTTTTTAATGATTAAGGTAGAAGATCACGTTGTAGAAATCGATGGGACTAAATACGTACCCTTAGAAATAGCTCAAGCAGCAATAGCAGTAGCGTATAATGATAATAAGTTAGATGAAGCAATGGATATGATTAAACAATCTGTTGAGGATATAAATAATTCTATAAAAGACGTTCTAAAAGATGATTAAAATAGCGCATGAGTCACCCAAGTCAATCTTCAAGCAAGTACAGAAATATACAGACTACGATTATGCGTTAGTTCATCTATTTGAAGAGGATACAGAGTATTTAGATCAATTTAAAGAAGCAATTCGAAAAGGTAGAGAAGTTATATTAGATAAT
>Ga0222719_10002049_pt1 | contig 18830 bp, 17 predicted proteins | sample C33_34DmetaG_FD_165039 | JGI IMG/M metagenome (GOLD analysis project Ga0222719, IMG submission 165039) | Estuarine water microbial communities from San Francisco Bay, California, United States - C33_34D | ecosystem: Environmental > Aquatic > Marine > Unclassified | place: USA: California... | reverse complement strand
CTACTTGCGGGGCAGGCCGCTGCGCATCTGAAGCGAGTATCGGTCGAGCTCGGTGGTCACGCACCATTCATTGTGTTTCCGGACGCCGATCCAGTTCGGGCGGCAAAGGGAGCAGCAGCCCTGAAGTTCTTGAATTCGGGCCAGGCATGTATCAGCCCCAACCGGTTGTATGTCTCTGAGCAGCATGCCGATGCATTCACCGAAACGATGGTTGACCGCGTGGCGCGAGTGAGCGCCGGAAATGGCTTCACCGATGGTGTTGGGGTTGGTCCCCTCGTCAATGAGGCTGCGGTCGCCAAAGTTGAGGCGCAAGTCGACGACGCAGTGAGCAAAGGCGCCGCAGCGCTCGTTGGTGGTCATCGACTGACCGATGGCGAGTTTGCAGCTGGACACTTTTTTGCTCCCACCCTGTTGAGCGGTGTGACTGAATCGATGACGATTTACCGCGAAGAGACGTTTGGTCCAGTTGCTCCGATCATCACTTATGGAAGTGTTGAAGAGGTCGTTGCACTCGCAAATGACACCGAGTACGGGCTTGCGGCCTACGTGTACACCAATGACATTTCCACCGCAATCCGGACTGCAGAGGGACTGCGGTTTGGAATTATCGGTGTGAACGATGTGAATCCAACTTCGGCCTCTGTGCCATTTGGAGGAATGAAAGATTCGGGTATCGGTCGCGAAGGTTCGCACGACGGTATTGAGGAGTACCTCGAAACAAAGTCGATTGGTTTCGCGGTCTAGCGACAGTCGCCGTGTGACGACGATTATGTTCCGCAGTAGGTGCGATAGCCCGGGGCTGGATCGCCGGGCATGGCATACCGTTCGGCACCAATGACTTCGTCGTACGGATGTGTCACCCGTTCGAGGAGCGCCTCGAACGGTGCAAGATCACCGGCGACCGCGGCTGAGAGCGCCTCTTCAACCAAATGGTTTCTTGGCACGTAGATCGGATTGGCTGCTTGTAATCGGTCGATGAGTTCAAGATTGGTAACCCCCTCAAGTTGAAGACGGGTTTCCCACCGTGTCGTCCATTCGCTGAACCCGATATCGCGCCCGCGTAAATGGTCTGCAAGGGAACGCATCGTTGAGACGAGGTCGAGGCGACGTTCTTGAAGTAGCGCCACCAGGTCATTCGCAAGGTCGTTATCTCCATCTGCTTGTGTTGAGAATCCGAGGCGCCGATTCATTCCTGAATGCCAGTGGCGAGAGAAGATGTCGGGGAACGCTTCGAGTGCTTCGGTCGCAGGGGCAATGGCATCTTCTGGGTTGGCGGCAATCAGTGGCAGAAGGGTTTCAGCGAACCGGGCGAGATTCCACTGTGTAATCGCAGGTTGCCGGCCATAGGCATATCTGCCTCCCTCGTCGATGCTTGAGAACACAGTTTGAGGGTCGACGGTGTCCATGAAGGCACAGGGTCCGTAGTCGATCGTCTCGCCAGAGATGGTGACGTTGTCGGTGTTCATGACCCCGTGAATGAATCCGACGAGCATCCATTCCGCGACGAGGCTGGCCTGTCGCTCGATGACGGCGGTGAGCAGGTTCAGGTAGCGGTTGTTCTCACCGTCGAGTTCGGGGTAGTGGCGCGCGATCGCATAATCGGCAAGAGCCCTCAGGTCATCGACCGAGTCAAGAGAGGCGGCGTATTGAAATGTGCCAACTCGAAGGTGAGATGCAGCAACCCGAACGAGAATCGCTCCTGGTAGCGGGCGCTCGCGCATTGCGAGTTCACCGGTGGTGATGACAGCAAGCGCACGCGTGGTTGGAATTCCAAGGGCAGCCATCGCCTCACCCATGAGGAACTCACGAAGCATCGGGCCCAGAGTTGCTTTCCCGTCACCTCCTCGAGCGAATGGGGTGCGCCCCGATCCTTTGAGGTGCAGGTCCCATCGTTGACCGAGGGGGTCAGAAAACTCGCCGATGAGGAGCGCTCGTCCGTCGCCAAGGCGAGGTGAGTACGAGCCGAATTGATGGCCTGCGTAGGCAAGTGCGTAGCGTTCCGCATCTTTCGTTGTTCCGTTGCCAGAGAACAGATGCAGTGCTTCGTTGCTAGCGAGCCAATCTGCGTCAATCCCGAGGTCGATAGCGAGTTTCGGGTTTGCAATGACGAGCTGTGGTTGAGACGAGATGTCTGCTGCCCAACTCGCAGCAAGTGATGGGAGCGAACGTGCATATGTGTGCTCAAACTCGGGTGGCGCGGCAGGGGAAGCCATGTGAAGAGCGTAGAGCGGATGAAGTGACTGGGTGGACTGGAGCTTCAGCTTGCAGTTGCTGGTGTTCTGCCAATAGGCCCAACGACAAAAATGATTGCGGCTACTGCCGATGCGATTGCCCCAGCCACGAACACAGCTGGAGCGCCGGAAGCGCTGAGCATGACACCAGCCAGAAGCGGCCCAATGGTTTGCCCGAGTCGAGCAAATCCGACCCAGGTCGCAACTACTGCCCCTCGGTGCTCGGGCGGTGCCTCGCTCATCGCCACCTCTTGGAGGTTGGGGATGAGCGCTCCCTCTCCGAGGCCGTAGAAGAGTGTTCCAAGCAACAGCATCGGTACGACCTGGGCCCACCCGATGAACAGCATTCCGATTGCCCACGCCGCGGCGCTGGTGGCGAGCGCCCACTTCACGTTCACTTTTCGTCGAATCCGACCCAAATTGAATCCGACTAAGGCTGACGACAGAGCGGGGACACTGATCATGAAGCCCCGCCATCCCGAGGACATTGAGAATCGGGTCTCGAGATGATGTGGCATTGCGGTGAGGAACACTCCGAAGACGACAGCGAACGCGATTGTTCCAACAACGATTGTTGTTGCGATAACAGGGGTTTTCATTGCGGTACCGACGCCGGAGAGCTGGGACTTCAAGGGTTGCGGTGTTCGAGCTGGTTCATCTCGAAGCACTCTCCATGCGTATGCGGCACTCACGAACCCAAGGCCATAACCCAGGGTTGCAATTCTCCAATTGAAGAATTCGCCGACGATCCCGGATACAAGCGGGATAATGGCAAGTCCGACTGTAAGCATTGCCGCATTTCGTCCGATCCAATTGGTGCGCTCTTCGCCATCAAAGTGGTCGCCGATGAGGACAACCCCAAGATTGATGAGGCCAGCTGACCCGATGCCGAGCAAAAATCTGGTGGCGACGAGGGTGGCAAAGTTGGGCGCGATAGCTGTGAACACTCCGCCGCAGCCAAAAACGATAAGGCAGAGCGTGAGGATTGGCCGTCGCCCCCATCGATCAGCTGCAAAGCCGATGATTGGTGCGAGAAAAATCCCGGGAAGTGACGCTGCTGCAACGAGTGGTCCAGCGGCTCCGGCCGACCGATCGAAGGTGTCGAGAATGTCTGGAAGCAACGGGGAAACAAGGCTGTTTCCCATGATGCCGGTGAGGGTTACCGTAAAAACGAGGGGAAGAACCCGATGACCTGAAGATCGTTGCACAGTTGCACACCCTAGGGTTTGGGACATGGCGTTGGCTGACTGATAACGTTGTCAAACGATGTCGCTATTTCTCCGCGATTACCTAAATGTTGTTTGGTTCGGACTGGCGGCGGTGCTGTTGGCAGGTCTTCTGCTTGGCATCGCGGCCCTTGTTCGGCCTTCACGACCAACCCCGGAAAAACTCCTTTCATATGAGTCAGGTGTTGATCCGGTTGGTCTCGGATGGTCTCAGAGTCAGGTTCGCTATTACGTGTTCGCCTTGCTCTTCGTCATCTTCGACGTTGAGGCCGTCTTTATTTTCCCTTGGGCGGCAGCGATTGAACGTTATGGCACCTTCGGGCTTGTGACGATGCTTGCATTCATCGTTCTGTTGCTGGATGGACTTATCTATGCCTGGAAGCGAGGACTCCTTCGATGGGTCTAGTCGACCGAGGCCGCTTGCCGGCTCCTCTCACTAAATTGTTCAACATTGGTCGCTCATATTCGATGTGGGTGTACCAGTGGGGTCTTGCGTGCTGTGCAATCGAAATGGGTGCTGCATTCGGGTCTCCGCGTTATGACGTGATGCGTCTTGGCGTTATCCCATTGCCTGCGAGTCCGCGTCAGGCAGACCTCGTGGTGGTGTCTGGAACGGTGACCGACAAGATGGCGCCAGCAGTGAAGCGTTTGTATGAGCAGATGCCCGAACCGAAATATGTGATTTCAATGGGCTCGTGTGCGAACTGTGGTGGCCCATATTGGGATTCGTATTCTGTGACCAAGGGCGTCGATCAGATCATTCCCGTTGACGTGTACGTCCCTGGTTGTCCTCCTCGTCCTGAAGCGTTGCTCGAGGGTGTTGTGCTGTTGCAACAGCGAATCAAGCACGAAGATATGGGTGCCCGCTGGCGTGGCGAAGGCTTCAAGCCGATCAAGCGTGATAGCGAACCAATCGTTGTTGGGGGTGGCCCAATTGAGTGACACCGGCACCAGCGAAGAAACACCAGTTATTGATGAGCTTCGTGACGAAATCGTTGCCAAGTTGCGCTCCGATATTGGTGATGCGGTTATTGATGTTCATCAGATTCCAGGGGTAGATCTTTGGGTGCGGGTGTCAGCTGATGCCTGGCGTGCTGCTGGCGAAGCGTTGCGGGCGCAAGGTTTTGACTATTTCTGCTTCCTTTCAGCAATGGATTGGATGCCATCTCCGTTTGGAACTGGCGAGAACGACCCGACCGACGAAGTAGAAGAAGACCCATCAGCGACTGAAGTTCGTCAGGGATACGCCGGCGGTGAAACACGGTTTCAGATGCTTGCCCGTGTGACTGATCTCCGTCGACATGTCAGCATCACACTGAAGGCAGACGTTCCCGAGTCCCCAGATGGCTCGATGTCGATCGCGTCATGGATCTCCGTCTATGCCGGTGCTAACTGGCATGAGCGTGAAACACACGAAATGTTCGGGATCAACTTCGACGGCCACCCTGATCTTCGCAATATGTATCTTCCTGGTGACTTTGAGGGTTACCCCTTGCGCAAAGATTTCCCGTTGCTGGCACGGCTGGTGAAGCCATGGCCCGGCATTGTTGATGTAGAGCCAATGCCGGCTTCAGATGACGATGAAGGAGATGACTCATGACGATGTTGTCCGAACGTCAGCAACTGTCGTACATCGCAGCGCAAGCCGCCGATGCCCGTCTTAATGTTGAACTCGAAACAGAGGGAATGACGCTCAACATTGGGCCTCAGCACCCTGCCACTCACGGCACCCTGCGAATCATCGCCCGTCTTGATGGCGAGCAGGTGATATGGGCCGAGCCGTCCGCTGGGTACATGCATCGTGGCTACGAGAAACTCACCGAAGTTCGCACCTTCCCGCAGGTCACTTCACTGATCAACCGCATTGACTGGCTTGGATCGTTTGCAAACGAGGTTCCTTTCATTCTCGCAGCCGAGCAGTTAATGGAGATTGAGGCACCGCCGCGTGCCCAACACATTCGAACGATTCTCTTTGAACTGTCGCGCATCGCAAACGTCAGCCTGTTCCTTGGCGACCTCGGTGTCCAGATGGGCGCAGTTACGCCGGTGTTCATGGCATTCCGTGACCGTGAATATGTGTTGAACCTCATTGAAGGTGCGACAGGCGGTCGTTTTCATCCAAACTTTGACCGTATCGGCGGCTTGAAGGATGATCTGCCGAAGGGTTGGCTCGACGAGACCCGTCAGGTCATGAAGAAGTTGCGGAACTTCTGCGACGAGATTGAAGATCTGCTCTTTGGAAATGAGATTTTCCAAAGTCGTACCCGCGGTATTGGTGTGATCCCTGCGGATGTTGCTCGTCAGTACGGCTTGTCGGGTGCAAACCTTCGAGCCTCTGGCGTCGATTGGGATCTGCGCCGCGATCAAAAACTCCCGCTTGCCTACGACAAGGTTGATTTCCGAGTGTGGACTCACCCAGACGGTGACTCTTGGGCACGTTGTTGGATTCGTCTGCAAGAAGTTCGCGAGGCAACAAAGATCGTTGACCAACTCATCGAGACGCTTCCTTCTGGTCCGGTGATGACGAAGGTTCCTCGCATCATCAAGGTTCCAGAGGGCGAGGCTTGGGTATCAACTGAAAACCCACTCGGCGAGATGGGCTATTACGTTGTGTCGAAGGGTGGTCTTGGGCCATTCAGAGTGAAGATCCGCTCAGCTTCGTTCAACAACATTTCGATCACCCCGTGGGTGTTGAAGGGTGTGTACGTGCCCGACATCATCACGATTTTGGCGAGTCTCTACTTCATCCTCGGAGATATTGATCGCTAATGATGAACCTCGCTTTGGAGATCCCGTATTGGGGTCAGTCGTTACTTCGTGTGCTCGGTGGGATTGGCGCTGTGCTGTTGCCAGCTGGCACCATCGTGTACCTCTTTCTCTTCAAGATGATGTCATTCATGCAGAGCCGTCTAGGACCAATGGAAGCTGGTCCGTTCGGCTCGATGCAGTTGCTCGCTGAGGTCGGTAAGTGGCTTCAGAAAGAAGACATCATTCCTGAGAATGCTGATGCCAAGATCTACAAAATTGCACCGATCATCGTCTTGGTGTCGACGTTCTTACTCGTCGTTGTGGTGCCATTTGGCCCTGACGCCGTATTCACAAACTTCTCTGCTGGCGTGTTCTATGCACTCGCAATCGGCTCGGTGTCGGTTATCGGCATTCTTGTCGCGGGGTGGTCAAGTGCGAACAAGTACTCGCTTCTTGGCGGTCTTCGTGCAGCAGGACAGTTGATCGCATATGAACTGCCGATGGTGCTCGCAGTAGTTGGCGTGGTGATCCAGGCCGGTTCAATGAATCTGCAAGACATCGTTGTTGCCCAGAACTCTGGATCAATCTTTGGCTGGGATGGCGTCGGCTTTCCGTTTGTCCTCACCCAGTTCGTTGGATTCTTGATTTTCATGATTGCGGTTCAGGCCGAACTCACTCAGGTTCCTTTTGACATGCCGATCGCCGAATCTGAATTGGTCTCGGGCTACATGACCGAGTACTCCGGCTTCCGATTCTTGATCTTCTTTATTGGTGAGTTTGCAACCGCTGGTGTGTTCGCGTTTATTGCTTCGGTGCTCTTCCTCGGAGGCTGGGGAATTCCATTCTCATGGTTTGGGTGGGAGTCACTCGACGCAGTCGACAATTGGATGAACATCGTTGGTCCAATCATCATGTTGACCAAGATGCTGGTACTCACCGGAATCATCATGTGGGTTCGCTTTTCGTATCCACGTTTCCGTGAAGACCAACTCCAGCGTTTTGCTTGGAAGGTTCTTATTCCGTTGTCGCTTGCGAATATTGCAGTGACTGCCATCTTGAAGGTTGCGATCTGATGCCGAAGGTTCCTGGTCTTGTTAAAGGTCTAGGCGTCACGATGGGGACGCTATTTCGGACCGTTAAAAATGGTGCAGACACCATTCAATATCCGCATGCTAAAGAGGCTCCGCCGGTTCGTGCGCGTGGAGTAATTGCTCTTCGTGAAGACAACTGCACAGCGTGCATGTTGTGCGCGCGCTCATGCCCAGATTGGTGCATTTACATTGAAGGCCATAAGCAACTTGCGCCGCCTCGACGCGCTGGTGGCAAGCCCCGACAGGTCAACCATCTTGATCGTTTTGACATCGACTACGCACTCTGCATGTATTGCGGTATCTGCGTTGAAGTCTGTCCCTTTGATGCGTTGTTCTGGAGCCCTGAATATGAGTACTCAGAGCCCCGTATCGCGGATCTCTTGCACGATAAAGACAAACTCGGCGAGTGGATGGAGACGGTTCCTGAAGCACCTGAACTTGAAGCAGGAGCGGAGAAGAAGAAATGAGTTCGCTGTTCGCTGCTGATGTCAACATCGCCCAGAACGTTGGTTTTTACATCATTGCGGCAATCATGTTGTTTGGTGCACTGCGCGTGGTGACTGGCCGCAATGTCGTTCACGCTGCCCTTTGGCTGGTTGTCGTTCTTGGCGGAGTGGCTTCTCAATATCTTTTGGCAGCCGCTGAGTTTGTTGCTATTTCGCAGGTCATGGTCTACATCGGTGCCGTCATGGTGCTGTTCCTATTCGGCATCATGTTGACTCGGGCGACCATCGGCGAAGAATCAGACCTCAACAACAAGAACTGGTCGATTGGCATCCCTGTGGCGTTGCTGCTTGCCGGCACCTTGGTGTGGGTCATCGTTGATCAATACGGCGGTGAGGTTCTCACGTCTCCCGAAGAGCCGATGTCGACGACAGCGATTTCTGATGTGTTCCTTCGTGAGGGACTGGTGCCGTTTTTAGCTCTTTCGTTTGTGCTGCTCGCAGCAGCGATCGGCGCGATCGTTCTAGCGAGGAAGGACTGACATGTACGCAGTGAATTTCCTCATCCTTGCGGCGTTGCTCTTCGCAATTGGTGTGTTTGGTGTCATCGCTCGCCGTAATGCGGTGATGGTGTTGATGTCGATTGAGTTGATTCTCAACTCGGTCAATCTCAACCTCATTGCGTTCGCAATGATGAACAACTCTCCTGAGGGCCATGTGTTTGCCCTGTATGTGATTGCGGTGGCCGCTGCTGAAGTCGGCGTTGGTCTTGCGATGGTGTTGATGATTTATCGCAACCGTCGTTCAATCGCGCTCGATGAACTTTCGGTGATGAAGGGCTGATGGTCTGATGCTTGCAGCAACCCTTTCAACTGGCTGGTTCTTGGAGAACGCGTGGCTCATTCCGCTCGTTCCTGCAATCGGGTTTCTTTTCATCATTTTCTTCGGCAAAAAGATGCCGCAGAACGGCAGTGAGATCGGAATCGTTTCGATCGGTATCTCACTCGCAATAGCGATTGGTGCGACATTCCAGTGGATTGATCGCGTGAATTCGGCCTCAGGCGGTGGCGAACACACGGCTACTGGATTTTTCGGAACACTTCGGGCGATCTTCCCATCGGCAACTGAAACCGGAGAACACGCAGCGTCATTTGTTGAACCTGTGGTGAAGTCATGGACATGGTGGCAGTCAGGTGGCCTTGAATTTGGCCTTGGTCAGCACATTGACGGTTTGTCGATCATGTTGTTGCTGCTGGTCACATTTATTTCATTTCTTGTGCAGATCTACTCAACCGAGTACGTCTCAGGTGATCGGCGTTACACCCACTTCTTTGCATCCCTGACGCTGTTCTCGGCGGGAATGCTTGTGATGGTGCTTGCTGAGAACATGTTGCAGTTGATTCTCGGTTGGGAAATCATGGGTCTCTGCTCGTTCATGCTCATCGGCCACTGGTGGGAAGAAGAAGCAAACTCGCGGGCGGCCTTGAAAGCATTCTTCACCGTGCGGGTGGGCGACGTTGGACTCCTCGTCGGTACCGCAATCATCTTCTTTGGGGCGAACGATTGGGCAGTCGAGCACGGATCGAATGGTTTCTCTATTCGAGGAATCTCGGCCTGGGCGCTTTCCGGCGAGGCCTCACAGAGCGTGCTGTTCTGGGGTGGTGTTGCACTCTTCATTGCGTCGATTGGCAAGTCGGGCCAGTTCCCGCTTCACACGTGGCTTCCCGACGCTATGGCCGGTCCGACCCCGGTGTCGTCTCTGTTGCACTCATCAACCATGGTCGTTGCGGGCGTCTTCTTGGTCGCACGCCTCTACCCAGTGTTTTTCGTTGGGTTCGACATTCTTGACACCTCGGTCAACTTCATCACGATCATTGGTGGCATCACCATCATCGTTGCGGCTGCTCTTGCATTCGTTCAAGATGACATCAAAAAGGTGTTGGCGTATTCAACGGTGTCGCAGCTCGGCTACATGATGCTTGGTCTCGGTGTCGGTGCATGGCTCCCGGCCGTGTTCCATATTTTCACTCACGCGTTCTTCAAGTGTGCGCTGTTCTTGGGTGCAGGTTCGATTAGCCACTCTGGCTCTCATCACTCGTTTGACATGAAGAAGGACATGGGTGGTTTGGCCAAGAAGATGCCAATCACTGCCGCAACCTGGATGGTCTCAACCGCTGCTCTATGCGGTATCCCGTTCTTTTCGGGGTTCTTCTCTAAGGACGAGATCATCGATAACGCCAGCCATAACGGCTACCAGTTCTTCTACTACCTCGCGCTGGTTGGCGCCTTCATGACCCCTGCGTACATGACGAGAGCGACCTACCTCACGTTCTTCGGTAAGGCTCGTGGCGCCGCAGCGGGAGAACATCACGACGAGGGTCATGATGATGCACATGGCGCTGCCCATGCCGATCATGATGATCACCATGGCGATGCCCACGACGATCACGGTGCCCACGATGATCATGGCGCCCATCACGGTCCGCACGAATCGCCGTGGCGAATTACTGCTCCGCTGATTATTCTCTCAATCCTTGCAATCGGCTCGGGATATCTCAATGCCCCGGCATTTGGAACGCATTATTTCACTGATTGGGTTGAGCCTGTTGGAGTCGAAGTGGCGCTCGACGACGGCCATGACTACGCCTCAAGTGAAGACGAGCATGCGAGTGTTGTCCTCGCAGCGGTGCAGGCCGAAGAGACCGATGGCTATTCGAGCGAAGCGAAAGGTTGCGGGTTCGCTGACCCGGCCGACGGCACAGTTTGCTACGCGCCAAAGCTCAGCCATGCCACGTTCTCATGGTCGAAAGCAATGCCGTCGATCATCCTTGTGTTCGCTGGAATTCTCTTCAGCGCATGGGTGTGCATGGGTATTTATGGTGACAGAAAGAACCCTCTTGTCGGCCTTACTTCGAAGTTCGCTCCTGCACGTTGGGTGCACACACTTTTGGTGAACAAGTACTACCTCGATCATCTCTACGAGAAAATCATTGTCTTCGCGTTTGCCCATCCGATCGCGAAAGCGGCGTACTGGGTCAACCAGAACATCCTTGACGGCATCGTGGACAGCGTTGGTCGAGGAGGCCGGGCAACTGGCGAATGGGTCTATCGCAATGTCGACCAACGTGTGGTCGACGGGGCGGTCAACGCATCTGGACTGGCAGCAAGTGAGGGCGGACACGCTCTGCAGCCAGTTCAATCAGGAAAGGTCAATCAGTACGGAGCGTTGCTCTTCGGAGCAGCGACGGTGGGGGCAATCGTTCTCATCCTCGTGAACATCTGAGTCAGCACACCCAGAGGGCACAACAATTATGCAAACCATTACTAACGACAACTGGCTCCTAACGGTCGGCACGTTTTTGCCGCTCGTTGGCGTACTTCTCATGATGTTCATACCGGCATCAGAAGAGAAGACCCATAAGCAGATTGGCATTCTGACGTCAGCTGTGACCGCTGCGGTTGGCGTGTACACATTGCTGCGTTTTGATTTTGGTCAGAGCGAGAATTTGCAGTTCTTCGTTGACAGCGAGTGGATCACCGTCATCAAGTCGAACTACACGATCGGTCTCGACGGAATCAGCCTCCCGCTGTACTTCCTGTCGATGGTTGTGACGCTGCTTGTCATGATCTACACCTGGGACAACATGCCTGATGCAGGTAATCCAAAGTCGTTCATCATCCTGATGCTGGTGCTGCAGGTTGGTATGGCGGGTTCATTTATCGCCCAAGACCTCATTTTGTTCTTCGTGTTCTTCGAGGTTGTCCTGTTGCCGATGTACTTCATGATTGGCGTGTGGGGTGGCGACGATCGTCAGTACGCCTCGTTGAAGTTCTTCCTCTACACCATGTTCGGATCGGCCCTCATGCTCGTGGCCTTCCTTGCGCTGTTCTTCCAGACTGGCGCAGAGTCGTTCTCGTTCGCGCACCTCATGGAAGCTGGGGCGCTGATCGACCGTGATGTGCAAATCTGGATCTTCGCCGGAATGTTCGTCGGCTTCGCGGTGAAGGTTCCAATGTTTCCGTTCCATACCTGGCTGCCTGATGCTCACACCCAGGCGCCAACACAGGGCTCTGTCATCTTGGCTGCAATTCTGCTGAAGCTCGGTACATACGGTTTTGTCCGCATCGCCATCCCTATGCTTCCTCAGGGCGCAAAGGCGTGGGCTCCGGTGATCGGCATTCTCGCAGTCATCGGCATCATCTACGGAGCGCTCGGCTGTCTCGCTCAAACCGACATGAAACGCCTGATTGCGTTCTCCTCGGTTGCCCACATGGGATTTGTGATGCTCGGTATCTCTACACTCACCGACTTCGGTATCAACGCGGCTCTGTTCGGCATGGTCGCTCACGGTCTGATCACTGGCATGCTCTTCTTCGTTGCCGGTTCGGTGAAGCATCGCTATCACACACTTGAGATTTCCCGACTTTCGGGAATGCTCATCCAGATGCCTCGACTTGGTTGGATTCTTGGCTTTGCATCAATGGCCTCTCTTGGTCTTCCCGGCTTGGCCGGGTTCTGGGGTGAATTCCCAGCGATCCTGTCGGCCTACAATCCGAACTTTGGATTGAGCGAGGTGCTGTTCCGCACGCTGATGGTGATTGCTGCGATTGGAACGGTATTTGCTGCTGCTTACTTGTTGTGGCTTTACCAGCGCACTGCGTTCGGTCGCCCGAACCCAGAGTTTGATCAGCACGCACATCCAGTCGGCGCTGGTGTCGACGATGAGCATCACGAGGCCGATATCCACGACGTCACAAAAATTGAGTGGATCGCCTGGACGCCGTTCCTCATTGCGATCGTTGTGTTCGGTGTCTACCCACAGTTGATGTTTGGCGTCATGGATCCTGCTGTGTCGTTGCTGATTGAGCGAGTAGGAGCGGGCATCCCGTGATCGCTTCGTTGCTCGCACAAGCCTGGACGGCTCCAACGATCGATTGGCATGCGATCGCGCCCGAGTTGGTGCTGGTTGCAGGCATCAACCTGGTGCTGTTGATCGACCTCTGGCTTGATGAGTCCAAGAAGTGGGCGATGGCAACGTTGACAGGCTTTGTCATGCTCGGAGCGGTCATCCCGGTCGTCACCCTTGCTGTGCTTGGTGGCGATGTCAGAGATGCGATCTTTGATGGCCGATACGTCGTTGACGAATACGCTCTCATTCTCAAGGCATTGTTCTTGCTCGTTGGGTATGTCGTCGTACTGCTCAGTCAGAACGAACTCGAAGAGGGCGGCTACTACCAGGGCGAGTTCTATGTGCTTCTGCTGGTGAGCGTGCTTGGCATGGTGATGATGGCCTCGAGCCGAGACCTGCTCAGCGTATTTGTTGCACTTGAGTTGCTCTCGATTCCGGCCTACATGATGGCTGCGTGGCGCAAGCGGGACGTGAAGAGCAATGAGGCTGGCGTGAAGTACTACCTGTTGGGCGTGTTCGCATCGGGTGTGTTGCTTTACGGAATGAGCTTCCTGTATGGCACAACTGGTTCAACCAAACTGACTGAAATTGGAGCGGCACTTTCGGGCGACCTCACCGGAATGCAGGTGTTGGCAGTTGTCTTCGTCGTAGCTGGCTTCGCGTTCAAGATCTCTGCGGTTCCGTTCCACACTTGGGCGCCAGACACCTACGAAGGTGCCCCGGCGCCGGTGACCGCATTTCTGTCCGTCGCATCAAAGTCAGCGGGTTTTGTTGCCTTGCTGACTGTGTTGTACCTCGGTCTATACGGCGCTGATGAGGTGTACGGCCCGTTTATTTGGGTCATGGCAGCGTTGACGATGACAGTCGGCAACATGGTTGCGCTCCGTCAAACAAATATCGTCCGAATGCTTGCATATTCTTCGGTAAGCCAAGGTGGCTTCATCCTCATGCCGCTTGCGGTGATGGGTACCGGAGTTGCCGAGTCATCGCTGAAAGCGGTGGTGATCTATCTGCTCATCTACGCCTTCTCGAACCTTGGTGCTTTCGCAGTGATTATTGCGGTCGCTCGTAAGACTCGCTCGGGTGAGATTTCCTCGTTTGGCGGACTCATTTCGTATGCACCCGGACTTGGTGTGTTGATGACTATTTTCATGGCGTCGCTTGCGGGAATCCCGCCGCTCGGAATCTGGATTGCAAAACTTCAGGCGTTTAAGGCGCTCATCGATGCTGGCTCAACGTCTGCATACGTCTTGGCCCTGATCGCAGCAGTCAACACCGTGATTGCGGCTGGCTATTACATGCGGGTGCTCCGACAGATTTGGATGTCGCCTGTACCTGATGGAGATACCTCTCCGATCACGCCGCCGGCTCCCATTTGGTTGGCTCTTGGTATTACCGCAGGCGGAACAGTTGTTCTCGGTATCTTGCCGGGTCTTGTGTTGCGTTTTGCTGACCTCCCAGATCTGACCGGTGCCCTCGGGCTCTGACCAGTCACCGGTTGGTTTCGACCGGTTTATGGCTGACGCGCTCTACGGGGGCAACGGTTTTTACACCTCTGGTGGATCAGCCGGCCGTCGAGGTGACTTCATTACTTCGCCAGAGATTGGCCCTCTATTCGGTGCTGTTATTGGGCAGTTTCTTGATGCGGAATGGATGACCAGAGGTCGCCCGACAGAATTTAACGTGTACGAGGTCGGTGCCGGTCCTGGAACGTTGGCGCGGTCAATCATGACGTCAGAGCTCGAATGCACCGGCGCTCTCCGCTATCACGCAATTGAACTCTCCGATCATCAGCGCTCATCTCATCCGTCTGGAGTGACATCGCTGAAGGAATTACCTGACGGCAACCTCAGTGGTGTTGTCATCGCAAATGAACTCCTTGACAATCTCCCATTTCGTCTTGCGGTATTTGACGGGGAATGGCGAGAGGCATTCGTTGCATCCTCGACATCTGGAGCGCAGGAGGTACTGAGCGCCCCGTTCGATCCGTGCCCCTTGGTGCTCCCGACGAGCGCAACACATGGGGCTCGAGCTCCGCTCATCGATGAGGCTGCGTTATGGGTGCAATCAGTTCTCGATCGGCTGAGTGGGTCGCTCGTGTTATTCGATTATTTCACTGCGACAACGGTGGGCCTGGCAGACCGACCCTGGCGAGAATGGCTTCGTACCTACCGCTCACATGAACGAGGTGGGCATTACCTTGCTGCCCCCGGTGAACAGGACATCACGACTGAGGTCCCAATCGATCAACTTCCTCAGCCGACAGCGGTTCGATCGCAGACGCAATGGCTTGAGTTACACGGGCTGTCTGATTTGGTGGCTGAAGGGCGCCGAGTGTGGGAGGAACACGCCGCTCGTCCAGACATTCATGCCCTCAGAATGCGGTCGCGAGTCTCAGAAGCAGAGGCGTTGACCGCCCCGGACGGACTTGGTGGATTTCTCGTTCTTGAGTGGCGGCAGTGATTCAGTCGTGGCTCGTGTCCTAGAGTCAGAGGTACTTCGCACGTCACAGGGGGAACGATGACAGAGAACCACGAGACAATTGACGCACTCTCGCATGAGAACAGGCGCTTCTCGCCGCCGGCAGAGTTTTCAGCGGGCGCACATGTCAGCGATAGCGGTCTTCACGACGAAGCTGCTGGTGACCTGGAGACATTCTGGGCGCGACAGGCCGCTGAGTTCATCACGTGGAAGCAGCCGTGGTCGAAGGTGCTTGAGTGGGATCTTCCGTACGCGAAGTGGTTTATCGATGGAAAACTCAACGTCGCTGAGAACTGTCTCGATCGCCACGTGACCGCTGGTTTTGGTGACAAGGTCGCGATCCACTGGGAGGGCGAACCTGGTGACACACGCACTATCACCTACGCAGAACTTCTTGCTGAGGTTGAGCAGTTTGCCAATGTGTTGAAGAACCTCGGTGTCGCCAAGGGTGATCGCGTCAACATTTATCTCCCGATGATTCCCGAGGCTGCCGTTGCGATGTTGGCGTGCGCAAGAATTGGCGCGCCTCACTCGGTCGTATTCGGTGGATTCTCTTCTCAATCACTTGTTGATCGAATCAATGATGCTGAGGCGAAGGTGCTGATTACCGCTGATGGCGGCTATCGGCGTGGCGAGGTATTTCCGCTGAAGCCCGCCGCTGATGAGGCGGTTGCGCAGACCCCAACGATTGAACATGTCGTGGTGGTGCAGCGTGGTGGTAACGACGTTGAGATGGTCGAGGGCCGGGATCATTGGTATCACGAACTCATGGCCTCGGCTGAGGCATCGTGTCCGCCGGAGGCGATGGACTCTGAAGATCTGCTGTTCTTGCTCTACACCTCAGGAACCACCGGTAAGCCGAAAGGCATCATGCACACCACCGGTGGCTATCTCACCCACGTGGCCTATACGCATCGGAATGTCTTTGATCTTCATCGCGATCGGGATGTGTATTGGTGTACTGCCGATGTTGGATGGATCACTGGTCACTCGTACATCGTGTATGGCCCTCTTGCGAATGGCGCCACTCAAGTGATGTACGAAGGTGTGCCAAACCATCCAGGTAATGACCGTTTCTGGGAGATCATCGAAAAATATAAGGTGACGATTTTCTATACAGCGCCGACAGCAATCAGAACATTCATGAAGTGGGGGGCTGACGAACCGGCAAAGCACGACCTGTCGTCACTTCGTTTGCTTGGCACTGTTGGTGAACCGATTAACCCCGAGGCATGGATGTGGTACCACGAGAACATCGGTGGAGGCAGCTGCCCAATCGTCGATACGTGGTGGCAGACCGAAACCGGCGGCATCATGATCTCGCCCCTCCCTGGGTACACCACGACCAAGCCTGGGTCAGCAACGTTTGCTTTGCCTGGCGTGAATATTGCCGTGGTTGATGACGGTGGTAATGAGGTTGACGGGGGAGGGGGATATCTCACGTTGACTCGTCCCTGGCCTGGGATGTTGCGGGGAATCTGGGGTGATCCGCAACGATTTGTTGACACATACTGGAGCCGCTTTGACGGTAGTTACTTCGCTGGGGATGGCGCTCGCCTAGATGACGATGGTTATCTGTGGTTGCTTGGCCGTGTTGACGATGTCATGAACGTGTCGGGCCATCGCATTTCAACGACCGAGGTTGAGTCAGCGTTGGTGTCACATCCGTCTGTTGCTGAAGCAGCAGTCGTTGGTGCGAACGACCCAACGACTGGTCAAGCCATCTTCGCTTACGTGACATTGCGAGGAGGCAAGGATGTTGATGTCGCTACGTTGCGTGATCATGTGGCTTCGGAGATTGGCGCCATTGCAAAGCCAAAAGCAATTTTCTTTACCCCCGATCTACCCAAGACACGGTCGGGAAAGATTATGCGTCGGCTACTTCGCGATGTTGCGGAGGGCCGCAACCTGGGAGACACGACGACCCTTGCCGATGCGAGTGTCGTTGATGAGCTGCAGCGCCGTGCCTCGGAGGCACCGTCGGAGGACTGATCTGACTGAGCGGCAGACGCTAGTCAGTCACGGAAGTTGTTGAACTGCAAAGGAATGCCGATGTCGGCTCCTTTCAGCAAGGCAATCACATTCTGAAGGTCGTCACGCTTCTTTCCGGTGACGCGAACCGACTCACCTTGGGTCTGACTGTTCACGCCTTTTGGCCCGTCTGACTTAATGAGCTTGTTGATCTCTTTCGCTTTGTCAGATGAAATTCCGACCTTGATGGTGACGACCTGACGGACGGTGTTCTGGGTTGCCTCTTGAACGTCTCCATAGTCAACACCTTTGAGCGACACGCCGCGCTTGACCAACTTCTCTTCAAGCACAACTCGCAGCGCAGCAAGTCGATCTTCACTCACAGTATGCAATGTGATGACCATGTCGTTTTGCTCGATTGTTGAGTTGGTGTTTTTAAAGTCGAATCGGTTTGCGACCTCTCGTTGGGCCTGGTCAATTGCGTTTCGAACCTCTTGGGCATCAACTTCTGAGACAACATCAAAACTTGGCATAAGAAATACCGTACCGGAATCATCGATGAAGGGGTGGCTGGCGATATCCGGAGATACCATTCCGGGTCGACATAAGGGTCGGTGCCCGAGCGGCCAAAGGGAGCAGACTGTAAATCTGCCGGCATTGCCTTCGGAGGTTCAAATCCTCCCCGGCCCACCAACTAAAAGAGATGTGACTGCTTCGGCCAATAACCGGATCAGCCCAACCCCGTTTCGAGCCGGTCGGAAGTTTCCGATCGGCTCGATGCGTACTACAGCATGAGTTGCATGACGGCGACATCAAGCCAGCGATTGAATTTGCGACCGACCTGGCGTTCGATGCCGATCATTTCGAACCCAACGGAGCGATGAAGCGCGATGGAACCTTCACCGGTGGCTTCGATTCGTGCGATGACACTGTGGAATCCACCCTCACGAGCGGTGTCACAAATTGCGGAGAGCAACAGCTGACCGATTCCACGTCCGTGGTGTTTTCGGTCGACATAGACAGAATCTTCGACGGTGGTCGAGTAGGCAGCTCGTTCTTTATATTTCGATAGCGCTGCAAAACCAACGATTGCCCCTGACGAGGTTTCGCAGGCGACGATTGCACTGAATGCTCCTGAGCGGCTTTGAATCCATTGACGTTGTTCATCGATGGTTCGTGGGACCATGTCCATGGTGCTGGTGAAATTCAGCACCTCGGCGTTATAAATTTCAGCGATACCGTTTGCATCGTCGGCAGTCGCCCGACGAATGGTGATCTGTGGTTGCAACGGTGAAGAACTCACGTTCGCGGAGCGTATCTACTTCGTGGTGGGAACAGCCATTGTGCCGGTACACTTCCCGGCTGGTCGCGGCTCTGCCGCGCCCAATGCCCTCTTAGCTCAGTCGGCAGAGCACAGCCATGGTAAGGCTGGTGTCGTGGGTTCGATTCCCACAGAGGGCTCGACCATACGGTCGATCCCCGGATCGGCCGGGGGCGAGCCTTGGCGGCGTAGCTCAGTAGGTCAGAGCATCCGGCTCATAATCGGAAGGTCATCGGTTCGATCCCGATCGCCGCTACCACTTAATAGCAAGAAACACCGTAAAAAAAGGAAGCATCATCATGAGTAAGGCGAAGTTTGAGCGTACGAAGCCGCATGTGAATATTGGGACGATGGGTCATATTGACCATGGTAAGACGACGTTGACGGCTGCGATTTCGAAGACGTTGG
>Ga0222719_10002046_pt1 | contig 18837 bp, 16 predicted proteins | sample C33_34DmetaG_FD_165039 | JGI IMG/M metagenome (GOLD analysis project Ga0222719, IMG submission 165039) | Estuarine water microbial communities from San Francisco Bay, California, United States - C33_34D | ecosystem: Environmental > Aquatic > Marine > Unclassified | place: USA: California... | reverse complement strand
TGCTATTTTTGACCATATCGCTAAGTGCGAGATAATGTTTGTAGGAAACACTAATCCATCCATCTTTAATAACCTTATTATTTATTCTTGTATTTTTTTGGACAGCTTTTTTTTTAATTTCATAAGTTAGCTCATTTTTGTTTGGATGATTGATAAATACTATGTCTTCTTTGTCTACACCATTTAATTCAAGTTGGTTGATAATGGTTCTCTTTCTACCTTGATTAAGATTGTGAATTATATAAAATTTACACTTAAAACTCATTAACTTAAATCTTAACCTAAAATTTTTGTTTTAAAAGTACCATAAATTAGTTGTATTTTATTTCTTAAATTGAATTTACGTGAAATTAAAATATTAATTAATACCTTGATTTCATGTTTTTTAAATTTCATAGTGACGTGAAATTTATTATTGAATAAATTTTTATAAGCCTGCTGGTAATTTTCAGAAATGTCATTGAAAATAAATGAAAAGTACCAAGGTTTCTTACTTCCGGCATAATGATGAAAGTAAATTTTTTCTTCTGGCATTGTCACTCCATCTGAAGAAGTGTAATTCATGCTCCTTGGAATTTCTAAATAGTTGCCCTCAAAATGTAAGTTCATGATATCTTGGTCCCAATAAATAATTCTTTTATATTTTTCCTTCATTATCTTCAACATGTTCTTTAATGTATTATTTTTTATCCATTGCTGAAAATCAATAATTATTATTCCAGCATTAAAGTACTTATCATTCTGGATTCCAAGATTCTCAAAAAATGAAGTGGATGTATTTCTTCTACCTTCGGTTAATGCCGCGAGGGGGAAATTGTTTTTATACATTTGTTCTTTAATTTCTTTTAACATATCTATGGGATTTTCCATACAAACTACGTCTGCATCAATATAAATTAAATAATCTATGTCTTCTGGGATATAGTTCTGAATAAACATTCTAAAGTATGTTGCATAGGTCACATGAGATTCACCTAGATTTGGAAAATCATGATTTATTTCATCAAACTCATAGATGTTTATTTTGTTAAGGTTTTGGTGTGTATTTATCTTTTTAGTAAATTTTTCAAAAGATTTTGGATTATTGTGAATAATGTGAAGGTCGACCTTTTCGTTAAGATTGCTTAATAATGAATAGATTGAGACTGCTCCCTGTACATTGTATCTGTTATCAAAACAATATAAGAAATTCATCACTCTATTAATGTAGTTATAACTTTATTATAAATAAAGATTGTTTAACAAAATTATCTTAGATGTTAAAATTTTATTATGCGACAAATTATACTGTATCAGTACAACTCTGATAGGTACGAATCTTGACTACTTCAGTTACTATTTTCACTTCAATGACTAATCCCGAAGAAAGAAAAGATCCTTGGCAGGAAGCTTTAGATTGTTATGAAGAACTTGCTGATGAAGTTTTAATAATAGGTGATGACTTCCCAGAAGAATTTAAGTGGGATTACTTTGGTGAAATTTTTCAAAAAGCATTTAATGAGTCAGAGGGTGATTGGGTCTTCAGAATGGATTTGGATTATTTTTTTCACGAAGACGACATACAAGAAATTCGAGAACTCTTAAATAAGCATTCTGAATATCCAGCAATAGCCTTCCCCCAATATCAATTTTTTACACCTGACCGATATCAACTAAAAACAAAGATTTGTTTAGCACTTAATAAAAAAAAATTTCCAAACATTAAGCTTGATGGAGGTGGGGATCTAGTTTTACCAACTATAAATAACAAACTAATTAATGTAGTTGATGTTCCTAATTCAAAAATACCAATATATCAGTATGACTCAACATTTCGAACTAAGGAGATTATTTCAAAAGACAGAGCAAGGTTTGCTAGAGCGTGGTTTAGACAATTTGGAGACTATGGCAACAGAGGTGGCCCAACCCCTGAAGAAGCATTTAAAGCCTGGTATAAAATGATTGAAGAAAGATATCCTAAACATACATTTAGATTAAATAAAGATAAACATCCTGTGTTTATGAAAGAACGTCTTAAGACGCTTCAAAAAGGGCAGTTTGGATTTGACGCATTCGGTTTGAAGGGAAACACTGACAGAAATTTAAAGCATTATTTAAGGGGCTATAAAGATAAGTATCTTTAAATTACTCTGATTCTATTAGTTTCAAGAGGTCTGAATTGAATAATTTATTATCAAACTTTTCTGAAACAATCTCTTTAGCTTTTTTTTGAATTGAGTGGTACTTGTCTTTATCTTTGAGCAACATGACAATTTCTTTTTTCCAAATATCTATATCTGAATTAAGTAAATATAAATTCTCTTCATGAATAAGGTTTGAATCCCAGAAACCTTTAGTGTTAGTTATTATTACAGGAGTCCCGCAAGCCATGGACTGTAAGGCAACACTCTGTCCAGACGGTTGAATAGTATTTTTAAGTGGAATTATTGTGACAGCACTACTATTGTAGTAATTCTTTATATCGAGATCTGTAATGTCATCTGAATGCCAATTTCCAGCTATCAGATTTACATTTTTTAAATTAACATCTTCTTTTTCAAGTCTATTAGTAACCACAACAAAATTTATATTTGGCATTGATTCAGCTAATTTGGTTAAAAACTCATAATCTCTGTTGAGATCATTGCCAATAAAAAGAATTGAATTTTTTCTATCCATATTGTTAATTTTTGTATCACCCCAAAATTCAACATCTACTCCAAAGGGAATATAGAAAAATTTATCAGAATGCTTTTTAAAGTTTTTATTTGCTAAATTGAACTCTTGTTCACCTATAAAAATAAACCGAGTTACATATTTAAAGAGATACCTTAACATTATTTTATTAAAGAAATTATCTCTCCCAGCAAGTAACCCCATAACAAAAACATTTATATTTATATTTTTTTTATTTATTTTCGGGAGAATTAGAAAAGAGTTGAGTAATAATTGCTGATTGCCAAAGAAAAGATCATTACTCTCAAAAATTCTTTGTGTATCTTCCTTCGTTAGTTTGTATTCTAAATGTATACCTACTCCGGTAAGTTTTGATAAAATTTTAGAAATTATCCTGTATAATTTTTTATCACTGGGTACTACTTCAACAATTTGGGTATCGTAATTTTTAATAAAATCAAAGAAACCGTAATACATTTCTTTTGCAAAGTCTTTATTGTTTTCCATTTTCGAGATTCTTCCTGGACCATATATGTAAGTGATTTTTTTTTCAATCATTATTTTTATAAATTAGTATTTTTAAACAATGTAATTTCCCTTGCAGAAGAGGTGAGAATTGGTTCAAAGTTATTTTTAATCATATAAAGATAAACTTCTGGCGTTGTTCTTAAATTATTAATACCTTTTTCAGGCCCATGATCGATAGTTACATACATTGTTCTTTTTAAAGTTTCTGCTGCCCCATGTAATATTTCTAATTCATGTCCTTCGCCATCAATTTTTATTAGCTTAACTTTTTGGAAGTTGTAAGAGTCTAATTTTTTTACTTGCACATTACTGTACGTATCGGAATTAGATTTTTCTAAGGATGTATCTGCCCCAGTAGAGTCGATATATAATTTTTGGATTCCTTCGTTGTCTGATAGGCCAGTTTGATAAATTTTTCCTTTTTTTAGCACAAAGTTTTTTTCTAATGCCTGAAATATTTCTGCGTCTGGTTCAAAACCGATATATTCAATATTGTTATGACTTTTAGAAAAAAATGGTATTAGCTCGCCTACATTGGCACCACAATCTATCACTGTATCGTTTTCATAAAACTTAACTTTGTTAATTAGATAAACAGCGGCTAAGTGTTCAGAGAAAACCTCAATACCTCTCAACATTCTAGTAAATCTCTTATTGGTGTAAAAAAACTTTCCATAATTATCTCTAACAATGAAAAAATTATCTTTAAAAGTGATTTTTACTTTTGTAAAATTAAGCCAGGTTATAGCCCTGCAATATAACCTTTCAGAAAATGTTTTTTCAGCAAATATAAATATAAAACTTAGCAATATATAGTAAATTTTTCTTGATTTAGGGATATTTATTAGGCTTATATTGTCAAGAATATAGGTTGGAATATTAACTAATGATGCCATTATCTTAATAATTATACAGCTAATTTAAGAATTGAATTAATGGGTTAAAAAATAACCTGGATGTATGATTGACTAATGAAGATTTTAGTTACCTTTACTTATGGATATTCGTTAAAAACATGGGAAGATTCAGGAACTCTTGAACGAGAAATATCTATTTATAAGATGCTACAAAAACGATATGGGTATGAATTTATTTTTTTAACATATGGAGACAGTTCTGATTTAAAGTGTAATTTGAAAAATCTTAAAGTAGATATTATCCCGATTTATGATCATATAAAATATTCAAAATATAAGATAATAAATATTATAAAGTCATTCTTTTTCCCATTTTTAAATAGGAAAAATTTTCAAGATATTGACCTTATTAAACAAAATCAACTCCTTGGATCTTGGGTTGCTATAATTTATAAGTTTTTATTAAAAGTACCTCTTTTTACAAGAACCGGTTATGACATGTATGTGTTTAGTGAGAAAGAAAACAAAAGTCCTCTGATAAGAAATCTTTATCTTCAACTTACAAAAATTACAATAAGACTCTCTGACTCCTATTCAGTATCAAATAATACTGATTTTGAAACCTCGAAAAACAATTATCCAACAAAAGAAAACTTGGTTATTCGTCCTAATTGGGTCTTACCTATTGAAAAAACTGATTTTAAGAATCGTAAATTATCAAAAGTTTTGTGTGTTGGAAGGTTGGAGTATCAAAAGAATTTTTCTTATTTAATTCGAGAACTTCGAGGTTTTGATATTGAAGTAGATATTGTTGGAAAAGGTCGGGATTTCAATAAGCTAAAAAGATTTTCCCAAGAAAATAATATAAAAGTAAATTTTTTAGGAAATATGTCTAATCAAAATCTATTAAAACTTTATCCTAAATACCAGATATTCATTTCAACCTCATTATTTGAAGGACATCCTAAGACCGTCCTTGAAGCAATGTCAGCTGGTTGTGTGGTTGTTTTATCAAAAATACCTAATCATGAGGAATTAATAAACGATCAAGCAAATGGGTTCTTATTTGAACTAAAAGACAATAGTTTAAGTAAAACATTTTCAAACATAATTAAGAGCACAAAACTTGAAGTAATTTCAAATAATGCGATTAAAACAACAAAAGAAAACTTTGGTTTGAATAAAGCTGTAGAACAAGAACATTTAGATTATCAAGAGTTGGTAAATTATAAAGAGTCAAGATAGCTTTGTAGAACAAATAGTTTCCAGTATCTTAACGCATTAGTTCTTGAAACTACCCTAGACAATTTTTTAATATTTGACTTATTTTTACTAAATATATCAATACCTCCAAAAACTACATCTTGAATTGTATCGATATTGTTTTTAATATAATTTTCTACATTAAACACAAAGCCCATTTTTTTTCTTTCCAAAAATTTCTCATCAAAATCAGTTTGCAAATATTGTTTAAATAAGGCCTTTGGTGCTTTCTTGAAGTAAACATCTTCACTAGTTGAAAACATATACTCTATTAATCTATGGTCTACCAAGGGTGATCTTACTTCCAAGGAGTTTGCCATTGAGGTTCTATCGACTTTCAACATCATCTGTTCTGAAAGATAGAATTTGTATTCAGTGAACATTAAATTTTTATAAGGGGAGTACTCCGTAGTTGTAAATCTATCAAAAAAGTCGCTAGTAATATCTACTCCTAATAATCTAAGCAGTTTTTTATCTTGAAAATAAGCTGCATTTGCATCAGATAAATTATTAGAGTGCTTCATAATATTTATTCCACTACCTACAAAATCAGGGTACAAATTAAATATTCCATTTACTAGATTAGAGTTATACTTCATTGAGTTTAAAACTTCATGTGTTCTCAAATAACCTGCCGCTAATTCATCACCTCCATCGCCAGATATTGCTACCTTATAGTTTTGACTTATTAACTTTGATATTGAATACGATGGAACTGTTGAAGGATCTGCATAAGGCTCGTCAAATACGTGGATGGCTTGAGAAACCATTACATCAATTTCTTTTTCAGATACAGAATCCAGAAAATGATTTGTCGAATATTTTTTTGAAACTTCTTGGGCCCATTTAGATTCGTCATACTTTTTATCTTCGTAACCAACCGTATACGTATTTGTTTGAGCTGATATTTCAGACTGAAGTTTTACAATTAAAGTTGAGTCTATTCCCCCGGACAAGAAATTTGCAACTGGGACATCGGAGACATTTCTCATTTCGACTGAGTCCACTAAGAGTTGGTTAAATCTATTTTGCTCGAATTTATCATTTCCATAAAATTTTTCAATAGACCAATATTTAAACTTAGATTTTTTAAAAGATTCCTGTAAATCAAATTCAAGAATTTCGCCAGGTTCAACTTTATAATGGTTTTGAAATATTGTATTAGGTGAAGTTACAACACCTAAATTTAAGTATTCAGCAATTGAACTCTCGTCAACGTCTTTATCACCAGTTAACTTAACAAGTGATTTAAGGTTTGACCCAAAAACAAAGCTAGATTGATTACTAAAATAAAATAATGGTTTTTGACCTATTCTATCTCTAACAAGATAAGCTTTTTTAATTTTTTGATCTAAAAAGAAGATAGAAAATTGACCTATTAAGTTATCAATATATTTTAATCCATGAATTGAAAGTCCTATTAAAAGAACTTCTGTGTCGGAATGATCTGTACTAAAAATAGCTCCCTCAGCTTCTAGGTCTGCTCGTAATTTTTTATGATTATAAATTTCCCCATTGAACATTATTAATGTTTTGTATGCTTTAGAAATCATCGGCTGGTTGGCAGATTCCGATAAGTCAATAATTGAAAGTCTATTGAAGATAAAGGAGAAATATAAATCAAGATCCATATCTAAATCTTTTGAATTTCCATCAAGTTGAGTTTTATTATCAGGTCCTCTACAAATTATATTTTTATTTGCAATGTTCATTAAATCTAAACTTATTTGTTTTTTTGAGAAACTACCTATAAATCCACACACAATTAAATGTTAATTTGATTTAAATCAATAGTGTGTATTAAATTATTAATTTTTAAATGAATGTGAAAATTAAAGTAACGTTAAAATAATTGCAATGAGTAAAATTTTGATATTTGGATCTAAAGGGATGGTTGGTAAAGCTGTCACAGATATATTGACGAGTAACAGTCAATTTTCTGTTACTGTGTCAAGCCGCGAAGATACAAACTTATTTAGTTTTGAGGAAACTCAAGAAACCATCAGACATATACAGCCTGATGTCTTAATTAATGCCGCTGCAAAAGTTGGAGGGATTGTAGCCAACAACCAGCAAAGATCTGAATTTTTAATTGAAAATTTAAGAATTAATTTAAATATTTTAGAAGCTGCAATACCTTATGAAAATATGAAGATAATCAATCTTGGAAGCAGCTGCATATATCCACTGGATGCAAAAAACCCAATTACTGAAGATGAGTTTATGAATGGCAAACTTGAACCGACTAATTCACCCTATGCTATGGCTAAATTAACTGCCATAGAATTAGGTAATGCTATGCAAACACAATATGGCCATAACGTAATAAACTTAATGCCAACAAATCTTTATGGTCCTTATGATAGTTTTTCAGCTGAATACAGCCATGTTATTCCAGGATTGATGTTTAGAATGCATATAGCAAAAATTGAAAAGATGGAAAATTTTAAAATATGGGGTAGTGGCAAGCCTTTACGTGAATTTTTATATGTGAATGATCTTGCTAATGCTATAAAATTCGTAATTGAAAACAATATTAACGATAGTTTGCTTAATGTCGGTAGCGGAGATGAAGTAAGTATTAAATCTGTAGCTGAATCCATAAAGACAGTAATTGGTTTTGAAGGAGAGCTATCTTTTGACAAATCAAAACCAGATGGTAACCCAAGAAAATTATTAGATTCATCTAAAATCTTAGATTATGGATGGCTTCCGAATGTTAAATTGATTGATGGGCTAAAAAAAACTTACAAATGGTTCTTAGATAACCAAGATATTTAAGGTGTTGGGTACTCCCAAGTAGGCATTATAAGATTATTTTCTAGTAAAACTTTCTCTTGTTTTGCATTCTCAATATCAGATTCAACCATCATTTCAACTAATTTATCAAAACTAGTTTTAGGTTCCCATCCCAGTTCCTTTTTTGCTTTAGAACTATCGCCAAGAAGAAATCCAACTTCATTTGGTCTAAAGTATTTTTCATTTGTAACGACATAATCTTCCCAATTCAGATTTACTTTTTGAAAGGACACCTTTAAAAATTCCTCTACTGTATGGGACTCACCAGTTGCAAGCACCCAATCATCAGGAGTATGGTGTTGCATCATTAGCCACATTCCCTCAACGTAATCTCCAGCAAAACCCCAATCACGTGAAGCTGTCAGATTCCCAAGTGTTAATTTGTTCTGTAAACCACAGCTAATTCTTCCCACAGCTTTTGTAATTTTCCTTGTAACAAAAGTTTCTCCTCTGTGGGGTGATTCATGATTAAAAAGTATCCCGTTTACAGCAAACATTTCATAGGATTCTCTATAAACTTTTGTCATATCGTGTGCAAAGACTTTTCCAACTGCATATGGACTTTTTGGAATAAATTTCGAATTTTCATTTAAAAATTGGTCATCAATTCCACCAAACATCTCAGAAGATGAAGCTTGATAATATTTTATTCTTTTTTCAGAATTTCTGATTACTTCTAAGAGAGCAACTGGACCTACCGTACTTGTTTGAGTTGTATAGAGTGGATTTTCAAAAGATACTGCAACATGTGATTGCGCAGCAAGATTATAGATTTCGTCGGGTTGGATAATATTAACAAGATTAGTTATAGATGTTGAGTCAAGTAAATCGGAGTAGTGTAGTTTAAGCAAACCACTCTCTGCATATTGTGATATTAAACTATCAATTCTTGAAGTATTGAAAGATGATGATCTCCTGACCATCCCATGTACTTCGTAACCTTTTTCAATAAGCAGTTTAGATAAATAGAATCCATCTTGTCCTGTTATTCCTGTAATAAAAGCTATCATCTTTGTATTGTACAGAATCTTAAATTCTATTTTGAAATAATTTATCTTTATACATAAAAATACCGATAAAGAAATAAAAAATAATTGGGAAGTGAGCATTCTCCATTGAAGCATCGAACAGTGATGCAAGTAAAACTGGTAATACAATGCTTAAGTAAGAGATATCAAGAAAAATATTTTTTAAGAACTTAATTATTTGAATAATTAGATACACATATAATGTAAAGTGAATTAAACCACCTCTAGCAAATACGTTAAGTAAAAAGTTATGAATATTTTCATTAAGACCATCATCACCAGCTCTTAGAGGATCATTCATAGCTGGTATTTTTTCATTAAACCCATACCCAGTTAGAAAAAGATTATTTTGACTCATATCTGTTATTACATCCTGCCATATTTGTAATCTCCAATTGAGATTTGAATCAGATGAATAAAACCTACCCTCTAAAAAGAATATAGGATTAAATTCAGCATTATTATCTGGTATCCTATAAGTTGCAAGCTCTGTAACTGTTGTGGAAACTTCATCAATTCTAATATCACGTTGTGTGACAATGGAGCTTGAAAGTAAAAAAATGGTAGAAAACAGAATAAAAATTATTGTATTACTTTTTATTGAATTTTTGAAATTTTTTCTTAGGACATAGGTTTCTAATATAATGAAAATCAAAAATGTTACAAATGCTCCTCTGCTTTTATAAAGCAGTAAAGGTAAGAATAAAGCTGACGAGAGTAAAAGAATATTTAAGCTTGTTCTTGCATTGTTAAATATTCTATTTAAAACAAATAAAGGAATTATTAACATAATTAAAATATCTGAACCCTTATGAGGTTCATACTTATCCGAGATACTTAATATAAATTCAACCACGCTTGATGGAAAGTCATTAACAGCATATGCATACAAGTAAATAAAGTATAAAACTACTAATAAAGAAATTTTTCTTGTAACTTGAATCTCTTTTCCTATATACAAGCCGACATACAAGAAACCAATAGACCAAATATATGAACTGGCTTTGTATGTATAGGTATCTATAAATGACCCATTGTTAATAACAACAATAATGACAAATGACAATACAAAAAGCATATTTGTTATAAGAAACTTCCTTGTTACCTTCTTAGGAAATATCTCATATTTATAAGAAAAGCCTACAGAGAAAATTAAAAATATTAACGACAATAACATTGAAATTTCTCCTACCTTGAAATACAATACCTCAACACCTACAAAAGATCTTGAGAATAAAAAAACCATGGTCATGAAAAAAGATACATAAACTTTCAACATGATTTTCAGGTATTTTTCTAAATTACTCATAAATTTAAGGCTTTATCATTTTTTTTTCAGGGCTAAGTATTTCTAAGTTATCTAAAATCATATTTAAAGCCCATAAACATAATAATGTTCCATGAATGTCTGGTGTATTTTCCGAGTTGGTAATTTTTAAACCGTAGTAATGAGACTGAGACTTTTTGGGGAAATAAGAAAAACCACCCTCTTTGAAATAATATAAGTTCCAGAGACTTTGTGAGAGATTATTAAAAATTAAATTAATTTCTTTTTTCCTATAGTCAACCTGTTGTGAACACTTGTACAACGTGTAAACATAATCGACAATATCACACCCTTCTAAGTGTGGCTCGTTATCAATACAGAAATCTATTAGCTCTTTAGGGTAGTGAATTTCGTGATTGAGCCAATCCAGGCCAGTAATAACTTTCATTGCGCCATTGATTATTTCGCGAGTCGATTGTGGAGTTTTAGTAAAATATGATCCTGTTTCTTTGTCAGATTTATCTGTAATATATTCAATTAGATTTTCTCTAAAGCCTAAATCTTGGGTAGTCGTATATACACAAAATGATGAATACTGAGCACCTGCACTCCAAGGCTTTGACCAATCTAATATATTTAAATAGGTTTCTAAGTCTCCAAATTCTTTGAACTCACTTTGTAGATTACTTTTATTTTTATGCCCAACTTGATAAAGAGTAGCTATAGCTTGTTTAGTCTCAGCATTTATAGCTTTCTTAAATTTTTGATAATTATTATCATAGTTTTTTATATTTAAAGAAGTTAAGGTATGTTTAACAGAATTTTTAATTTTAGTTTTAAAATCGTAGTTGATATATGCATTTAGTAATTCATTATCTACATAAGAGTTTTTTGGCAGATTTTTAATATTATCTTGAAAAGAATTTATATAATCAACCCAATTTGTAGTTTGATTATTCTGAGTGTCTGTGATGTGACCTAACATATAATTAATTTTTAGAGCATAGCAACTGAATCCTAATTCTAAATTTTTTCCATGATTTGTCAGTCCTACAAGTGCTGGATAATAGGAGTATTCAGTAGTATTTTTTTTCAGATTCTCAATGAAATTTTCAACACCTGAATAAACATCTTCAACATTATTTAGAATAGTCATTTTTTAACCTTGATTTTAATAAATGTTTTCAATTTGACTATCCAATCTCTTCTCATATTCTTTAGAAATTTGTTTTTAAGAAGAAACACATATGAACTCAAGTTTAGCTTATTTTTAGTGTGATTATTTTTGGAATTAACTACTTCATTAAATTTTTCTAAGAATTCTTCACACATTTTTTCAGAATTGAATGGGTAATTTTTCATATTTGCTTTGAATTTTGCATAATTTTTTATAATATAATCTAATCTTTCCTCAAAGTCATCAGCAAAGGATACTCCGAAACCTTGGCAGTATTCAGGAATCCCTCCACTCTCTAAATATAATATTGGAAGACCACATTGAGCTGCCTCAATGTGGTGGTTTCCTGAAGGTTCATTTATCGAAGCTGTTATATATAAATGATGTCTCTTTAGTTCAGCTGCTAACTCTTTTCCGGCCAGAGGATTTATAAATTTGGAATTACTTAGTTTATAATCAGGCGAAGGATTTCCGATATAAGTAAATTCTATTCTTTCATTCCAAGCATCCTTGAGCAACATTCTATCTAACTGATCATAAATTTTGAAACCTTTATTTACATGGGAACTCCAATGATGGGTGACTATTTTTACTTTTTGGTTAGTTAATACTGCTAAATCACTGTTATTGAATATTTCTTTATTACTCCCAGCAAGTATTACTGATGACTTACTATCTTCCATGCCAAGATTTACATATAAATTTTTTAGCCATGTACTTACAAAAATTACATGGTCTGCTGTATTACTTGCCGTGAGGTAAATCTCATTTGTTCCAAAAGTATTTTTTCTTTCATCACATTCATTAATCCTTTGTACAACAGCTACATTCTTGTTTACATATTTTTTGTATTTTTCAATATCAATATGATTAAATGTTGATGATGATTCTTTCCTGCTTCTTGGATCAGTTAAAAGTATCAAGTCAATATCAGCATCAGAAAGATCATATATTACTTCATGTCCATTGTTTTCAAGAAAGCTAGTAATATTTTTTACAAATAAGTTACCTCCTCCCCAAGGCCCTTCAACTATTTTTGACCCGATGCTAATTTTCATATAAATCCTTAAACATATTGATAAACTTATCCATACCATTTGGTATTGTATACTTCAAGCTGTTGAAGTACGCGTAATCTGTCATCGGTATTGCTTCATTAAAATTTCCTATTTCAAAAATAGAATTTTTATGAAGGATTTCAGATGCAACACCTACATCTGTCGAAACCAATGGTGTTTTAGTGATTGATGCTTCTAATATTGCTTGTGGTCCTCCTTCGAGTCTTGAGGAAACAATATATAAATCTAAAATATTATAAAGTTCATTAAGTTCTCTTGTGTCAACCATTTCGAAGTATTTGAAATCAATCTCAAGCTTTTTTAAATTTTTCAAAACATACTGCCTTCTTGTTCCAGCTAAAACCACTACTAAGTTCTTATTACATTCTTTTATATCCTCTAAAATATTTATAAATAAATCTGGACCTTTTATTAACTTAGGTGATTCCAAATCAGTTCCTTCAGTGTCTCTCTGAAAACTACCTACTAAATAATCGTTTGTGCCAATACCCCACTTGGTTCTCAATTCGTTTTTTTTCTCTATGTGGTACCAATTTTTTTGATTCACCCAAAACGGTATTGAAATAATGTGTTTGTCAGTTAATTTTTTAAGCTGTTCTTTAGTTTTTAATGAAATTACATGATAGACATCTACATATTTATCCATTTCATAAAAATCTTTCTTTTCATCTTCTCCAAAAGTTTTAAAGTCAATATGGTAGATTGAGGCAATAACTTTTTTTCTTCCTAATACTTTTTTTGGAATTTTTTTCCAGGTCCAACTTGCAATAATCCAAATTATGTCTGATTCATTGATTTTCTTAGTAGTAATATCTCTATTATTTTTATGCCATTCTTCACTAACTCTATCTATTATCCATGATTCCTTAATTTTATTTGTATAGATTTTCATAATTTTAATTTAGTTTTCCTCAATAATGATATATTCGCATTTAAACTAACACATATGGAAAATATTCTTATTACAGGCATAACTGGACAAGATGGGATTTTCCTCACACATAAATTAATTAAACAAAATAAGAATTTTTCTATTATTGGAATTTCACGTCAAAAAGACTCTCTACCTTTCTATAACAAGCTCAAATTGTTGGGAACAAATGACTTTAGTAAAATCAAAATTCTTCATACAGATTTGACAAATAAACAAGCTGTAGATTTACTAATTAAAGAGGTTTCCCCTACAAGAGTATTTAATCTAAGTGGCCCAAGCTCTGTATATGAGTCATTAAATAATCCAGCAAATACTGATAAATTAATCACAGGTATTTTTGATAACTTAACAGAGTCTTTGATAACTCATAAAAACTTTTGCAATTTTTTTCAAGCTTCTTCCTCTGAAATGCTGTCTGGAGGCTCAGATGGAATTATTGATGAAAATAGTGTAGAAAAACCCAACTCTCCATATGCAATATCTAAATTAAATAATCATAAAAAAGTTTTAAAGCTTTCAGATGAATTTTCTTGGAATATAGTTTCAGGAATAATGTTCAATCATGAATCTGAATTTAGAGACAGTAACTATTTGACCTCAAAAATAATCTCCGGAGTTAATGATATTTACAATAACAAACTGGAGTTTTTAGATATTGGGAGTATTGACTATATGAGAGATTGGTGTTTTGCAGGAGATGTTATGGATGCGGCTATAAAATTATCTTTTGGAAATGCAAAAGGATCATACATAATTGGATCTGGTAATGGTCACACTATTCAAGAAATATTAGAGATTGTATTTGGATTTTATAATCTTAATTGGAAAAAGTATGTCTCTATCGATAAAAATCTTCTAAGGAAGGGTGACCCCAAAATAAAGATTGCTAATCCTAAAAAGATATATCATGAATTTGGCTGGGAGGCTGAAACCTCTTTTTTTGATTTAATTATGAGGTGCATGAATAAGAATATTCAGTGACTCAATTTATTCGGAAGAATATTTTTTCTTACACAATCTGAATAGTATTTTTGCTCATTTTTAAATTTATTACTTAAATTATCTTTCATGTTGAGCTTATATAAAACTTTTTTAATAATTGGTACTTTGTAACCCATGGCCAGACAATCATAAAATAATTTATAGTCTTGGGAAAAATAAAAATTTTCGTTATATCCACCCATATTGATTAACAAAGATTTTTCAATCATAAGGGTTCCATGTATAAAAGGATTTTTATATTTAATTACAAAATTTTTAGGTAGATAATAAGAAAAACCAGGATGGATTTTCTCTGAATCTATGTTCACCGCCCTAGTGGTCACAATTCTATTTGATGAAGATTTTAATAATTTTATTTGTATTTCTAATCTTTTTTTAAGACTAATATCATCTGCATCTTGTCTTGCTATGAAAGATCCTTTTGAATGTTCTATTAATTTGTTTAGAGATTTAGTTAAACCAAGATTATTTTCATTTTTAAAATAGCGAATTCTTGTATCAATTTTTGCATTTTCTTTGATTATATTCAATGTGTTATCTGTTGAATTATCGTCCATAATTAGAAATTCAAATTCATCATAAGTTTGCTGTAAAATACTGTTTATGGACTTCTGAATTGTCTCTTCAGAGTTGAAACAACTCATCAAAATCGAAATTTTGGGACTAGATGTCATTTTTTATTACTTCAGTATATTTATTAATGATATACGATTTATCCAATTTTTTTTGTATGTATTGTTTACCTTCAAACAAATAATTATCTATTTCATTTTTATCATACAAAAAGTTAATCTTTACAAGCAAATCATCATAATCATATTGTTTAAAAGTTAGAGGATATGAAGCTGGTAAAAATTCTGCTATTCCACCAGAATTTGGAAAAATACAAGGGATTTCATTCAGTAGAGCCTCACAAAGAAGAGTTGGTTGCCCTTCATATAATTTAGTTGCAGAGAGAACTCCCAATGAATTAGAAATTAGATTTACAGTTTCTGTATTTGGTAACTGTCCAAGAAACATAATATTTTCTTGAGGAAATCTTTTTTTTAGTTCTACTAGAGCTGGTCCTGTACCTAATATTTTTAATCTGTGCATACTAAATTTTGAATTAAGAAAAGCTTCAATGAGTTCTTTTACTCCTTTTTCATTTGAAATGCGCCCAGCATATATCAAATAATCACTATTGTTTTTTTGTAACTCAGTACCATTTATGAAATTAGGAATAACGTAAACATTATCTTTAATTCCATACTTTCTAGATAAGAAGTTTTTATGAAATTCTGTTAAAACTGCAATGCTAATTTTATTATTTTGTAAAATTTTAATATATTTTTTATTGAAATATATTGCAAAAAGAGACTTTAAGTATGACTCTTTGAAATACTTATTGAAAGAGTGAAGTTTATATTGAGAAAATCCGCAAGCGGGACAAAATTCTTCTCCATCTAGGTGTATTGTTGATAATAAACTTTTAGTACAGTCGTATCTGAAGTTATGAAGCTTGATAAGGATTTTATTATTGTTTGCGATAAGCTTTTTAAAAATTCCGAGTGAAATTCTGAACCAAGTGTTGTTAAAATATACAATATCAGGATTAAATTTATTCACGGTATTCATTATCTCTTTATTAAGCGAGTAGTTTGTAAGAAAAATAAGACTTAGTATGTCTGAGATGCTCTTGATTTTGTTTTTATAAATTATGACACGTACATCAAAATATTTTTTCAATAATTCAATCTCGTTAGATACAGCAATATCCTCTCCTCCTTCATCTCGGTATTTATTATGAATGATGAGGATTTTTTTCACTATTGTTAGCTTTTTGTCTTATGTATTTCAATAAATCTTTTTTCATCTTGAATTACAATCCGAATTTCTTTGTCAACATCGAGAAATTTTTTTGGGTCGTGAGTTGAATTAATAATAGTAACTTTCTTTTCACGAAGTAAATGAAATATTTTTAGTGTTGATTCTTTGTCTAGATTAGCAGTTGACTCGTCTAGGATTAATATTTCTATATTTGACAACAAAGCCCTTATAAATGCAATTTTTTGCATCTGGCCAGATGAAAGTGTTTTGTTGGATACTAATTTTGTTAAATCATAACTCTTTTCATTTTTAAAAGTTTGTAATCTTTGTAAATAATCTACTACTAGGCTACTGTCTAGTTTTTTATCATTTCCATACTGAATATTTGCTATAAGTGTATCGTCAAAAATTAGTGGGTTTGGTCCTATGAAGCCAACTTTTTCAGAATGAACTGTAATTTTTCCTGAAGATGGGTAGTAAATACCTGCTATTAGGCCAAGAAGGGTGCTTTTACCAGAACCATTTGGCCCTGTTATAACAACATGACTATTCTTAGGTATTTGAAGATTTAAATTATTAAATATATTTTCTTCTGAATTTAAATATGTGAAATCAACATCATTTAATATGATATTTTCTTCTTTTTCAACGACCTTATAGTTATTTTTAAATACATTATTTTTATTAGATTCAAGTTGATAAAATTTTTCAATGTGAACATGAGAATTAATGATTTGATTTAATGATGTGGAGACTGTACTAATTGACTGAAAGAGTCTTAAGGCAACTCCTAAAAAGTCTAGAGTTAGATAACTCACAAATTTAGCACTACTTGCCACGATTGATAGTGAGAATAAAGTAAAAAATCCTGGAAGAAAAGAGTTTAAAATATTGTACTTAAAGTTATCATAATCATTCGAAAAGAGCTTGCCTAGCGTATTCCTAAAACTGTTAATTTCATCATTTTCTTTTTTTAGAATTTTTATCAAGAACAAATTGTCGACCACTCTCTGAATTTCTTTATTGTAATCTTGTCCAGATTCATAAACTTGATGCATAGAACTTCTAGCTAAAACAAGTAATTTTTTAGCTGGAAAAAATAATACTAAAATGCCTATAAAAAGGACCATAACAGAGCGTGAGTCAGAAATTATTAAATATATTAAGTAAACCCCTACTTGAAGCAGACTGTTCAAAAAGTTAGCAAAACTTGAATAAAAGAATGAAATATGTGTTGAAAGAATATTTAAATAAAAATAAGAATCTGCTGTTGAATAGTTTTTTTGATCAAGAACTTCATTTAATATATGTAATTTGAGATTCTTATTAACACTAATCTCGATTTTTTTTAATATTATTTTTTGAGAATACATAAAAATGAATCTTAGAAGTACTAGTACTGGTAATAAATATAAATTACTAACAAAGAGCTGGATTATGTTATTTAGAAATTGAATACCAGTGTACTGGTCTACTATTAAAGCTGAAAATATAACAATTATTCCAATATCTGTATACGCAGATGCTTGTGTCAGGATTACTGATACAAAGATTAATAACTTTTTATTTTCAGTTTTTGTAAGTTTTGATACGTATAAGATATCTTTAAATATGTTTTTTAAGTTTGGCATACATTATCATTATAAAATTCATTAATGATTTATTGTTAAAATAATTAATTAATAAGTTATTATTATTACCATAAATTAGTAATGGGAATTAAATCTAAAATATCAAACAGACTGCGAACATTCACACTTGACAGACATCCCAATATCTTCAGGCCCGCCAGCAGTCCTTTTTTGTCCGGAGATTCTATCAGATCTTTTTCAGACTATATATTTGATGAAGGAAAGTCTTTAAACCCAAAAAACATTAAAGAGAATGACATCATTTTTTTAAATACGTCCTTAAAAGAAATATTTTTCAACTTCTATCATCCTCTTATTGAGAAAAGGTATATCTTAATTACTCATAATTCAGATGATTCGGTTAATTCTTCTGATTTTCATTATATTGATGATAAGATTATCCACTGGTTTGCGGCAAAGTTAAATGCTGAACCAAATAAAAAGATTTCACCAATGGCTTATGGATTAGAAAATAGAAGATATTTAAAAAATGGTGTAAAGAAGAATTATACAAAAATACTAAACAGTAAGTCTTACCTGAATAAAATTGATAAGGTATTTTGCTCTTTCAATACTTATTCAAATCCTAAAGTCAGATTTCCTGTACTTCAAATTGCAGAAGAGAAGGAAGATTTGATTGATATTAGAAACTATAAATTTAGTAAAGAATACCTTGATTCGTTATCTAAATATAAATTTAACTTATGTCCTGAAGGAAACGATTTTGAGTCTCATAGAATATGGGAGAGTTTAATTTTTAGATGTACCCCTATTTTAATTAGTAACCAAGAAAATAAAAATTATTACA
>Ga0222719_10002043_pt1 | contig 18844 bp, 16 predicted proteins | sample C33_34DmetaG_FD_165039 | JGI IMG/M metagenome (GOLD analysis project Ga0222719, IMG submission 165039) | Estuarine water microbial communities from San Francisco Bay, California, United States - C33_34D | ecosystem: Environmental > Aquatic > Marine > Unclassified | place: USA: California... | reverse complement strand
CGAATTTGAGAATTATAGACCTACTTTTTGTTCAATAATGGATTCATGTGATGAGGGTGGTTATGGCCCAGTAAATGTTGAAGGCTTTGCTATTGGCTCTATTCAAAATCAGGGATTTTATCGAGCATTTAAACCGAATGATGCAGGAGCAAGAATATCATTTAATGATGACGCATCTGGTTTCAACGAATCTATATCTATTGATATAAGAGATGCTGAGTATGATACTTCCAAATTAACATTAAAGTGGTATGTAAATGGCAATGAAGATAAGTCTAAGGAGAATCAAGATTTTGTAACCTTCGATAGACCTTCAGGTGATACTGTTCAAATATACACTTTAAAAGCTGTAGATTTAACTGGAACGATTATTGCTGAAGATGATGTTCTTGATAATACAGATTTTTATAAAGGTCTTTTCCAGTCATATTTTGTTTGGAGAAGAATTGATGGCAGTGATTTTGATTATGATCCTGATCCATCAACTTACACTGATTATAGCTATGGTTATATGAATGGACCATTAGGTTTTACATGGGGTATAAATTGGGCACAATACTAAAAAAAATAACTGCACTAACAATGATTTTTTCTTGTTCTTTTGCACACGCAGATACTTCTGCAGAAAATGAAAAAAAATTATTTACCAAAGATCTATTTACAATATCTGAATTACTATCAGTTGATGAAAAAGCAACAATATATTCAATTAATGCAAATGAAAAAGGTCTTTCTCATAGGGCCACAAGAACAGAAAAACCCACCAGGAACAATTTACGAATATATCAAGCTCCATCAAGAAGAGATAAGTACATTCTTAAAGTATTTGATAAAGATAACAAAGTAATCTCAGTAATGGGCCTTGGTAATCCATTTTATATACATGTTCAACATATGGGATACGAAGATTCTCATGTTTTTGGTGGAAAAATTTCTCGTAAATTTGATATACCAATTCCATTTGAAATAAATGCAGGTTACATTTCTTTAAATTCACAGGATGATTTTGGTATCAAAGAAATCCAAAAAATAAGATTAAATTAATCATTATTTTGTCTTTTGCAATTCACCAGTTGTAATCTTCAATTTCAGCTTGAAAGCATACATTTTAAAGGGTATATTACAAATCAATTTGCGGTACTAGCTCAGTTGGTAGAGCGTCTGCTTGCCAAGCAGAAGGCCGCCGGTTCGAGACCGGCGTACCGCACCATTTTTAATGAAATTAATTAAATCTAAACTATATATCTTTACATGTTTTTTTCTTATTTCATGTAACGGTGGGTCTGGTTCATCTTCTAATGAGACTTCACAAACAAGTAATCTTAATCAATTATATAATCTAAACTGTGTTCCCTATGGAGTTAATACACAAAAATGTAATCTAAAACACAAAAATTTAGATAGATATTATTTGATATATAAACCGGCATCTATATCAAATCAATTTATAGACACACCATTACTTTTTTCACTTCATGGTTATGGATCTTCAGCTGAATTTCATAAATCTTATACTGGATATGAATCTTTATCAGAAGAAGAAAAGTTTATTGTCATATATCCTCAAGGATATAAACTTGAGACTACATTAGCTAACAGTTCTTCGCATTGGAATTCTGGTGCATGGACTGTCGGTAGCAATGTTGATGATGTTGATTTTATAAAAACAATAATTGCAATAATATCTGAACAATATTCTATTGATCAAAATAGAATATATTCAACGGGCATGTCTAATGGTGGATTTATGAGCTATCATTTAGCATGTAAACTAAGTCACAAAATCGCTGCGATTGCTTCAGTTACTGGATCTATGACCAAACAAACATTTGACACATGCGACCCCAGTCATCCAACCTCTGTTCTTCAAATACATGGGCTCTTAGATTTTGTTGTTCCCTATAATGGTAATAATGCTGTTGGTATGATATCTATAGATGAGGTTCTAGATTTTTGGGCAACTTTTAATGCTTGCAGCCCTAATCCAGTAGCAGTTATTGATCATTTTAACGAAAAAGGATCAGTTGAATTTGTTCAACATGATTCATGTCTTAATAATGTAGAAGTAAATTTACTTAGATTGCCCAACATGAACCATACATGGCCTTCTCTAAATAATTACAATATCTCTGCTACAAAAGAAATTTGGAATTTTTTATCTAGATTTGATATCAATGGGAAAATTAATTAGGTATTAATTATATATTTAATGTTTACACTTATTTTTTAATTTCCAATCTTATTTAATGTATATTAATAACTTATATTTTAATAGGGAGAAAAAATGAAAAAATTATTTACTTTGTTTCTTACATTAAGTGTATTTACTTATGCACAGGAAGATGTGGAGTTTAAATACGAACTTGAAGCTAACAAAGCTGAATATTATATTGGTACTTACAATAAAGGTAAGGATGTAGAAGATTTAGCTAATTGGTATGGGAAATTTTCTAAATGGGCCGAAACAAAAGAAGGAGTTTATGATGAAATGACAGTTGCTATTCTGCAGCCATATTTTAGCTCAGATCTCGCTACCCATGATGTGATGTGGGTAAACACTTGGCCTTCACCGGGACCTCAGTTCACTGGATTAGAAACATGGATCACTCAAGGAGGAGCTGATTTATTGAAATCTTTACCTGTGACCAATACACAACAAATAGATACATGGCAGTGGACTGTTTCGCAACCAGCAAGCTTAGAAGCAGGAAACATGATGTATGCAACATATGCCGATTGTTCACTTGAGGAGGGTTTTACAGCCAGACAGGTTTATGATCTTTACAAAGATTTTGCTATTTATGCACAATCACAAGGTGATACTGTCGGTAGAAAAATGATTGTTCCAAATGCAGGAGCAAGTTTGCCAGACGGTGTGGACTTTGTAAGATTAATGTATACATCTTCGATTTCAGAGAGGGGTACTAATGCTGAGTTATTTTATTCTAAAATTGGTGACTCTGAAGCTGCAGCTAATTTAAAAGGGTTTTCATGTAGTGATGCTAGATCATATTTTGGATCAGCTATGAGAGCACCAGAATAAATTTTATATTGATCTGATATGGGGGCTCATGCCCCCATTTTTTTTATTTAATGCATAATTATGAAATGAATAAATATCAAGATTGTATCGGTATCGTTGGTTCTGGAATTGCTGGTCTATCTCTTGCATGCATATTAAAGGAATCAAAAATTCCAGTTATTGTTTTTGAAAAATCTAAAGAAGTTAGTGATTATGGTGCTGGCGTTTCAATATCGTCAAACGGTATTAGAGTTTTGAAGTATCTAAATATATATGATGATTTACTCTTAGAATCGGCAAACCCAAAGAAAGCAATCTTTTCATCTGGCAATAAAAAAATAAATTCTTTTGATGTAGATGTAATTACTACATCAAGAAAAACTCTATATAAATTTTTATATAAAAAATATAAAGACATGGATGGAGAGATTTTATTTGATCATGAACTAACTGATATTGATACTGAAAAAATAAAGTTAAGCTTTAATGGTAATAAATCATATAAAGTTCGCCACATCGCAGCATGTGATGGAATTAAGTCTTTATCTAGAAAAACAATAGATCATGGCACTGATCCAATTTATAGCGGTTATTCTGTTTGGCGTGCAGTAGTTGAAAAAGAACAAAAAAATATAAAAACTTACTTGGGACCAAACCATCATATTGTTACCTATCCAGTTTCTAATTCAAAAATAAGTTTTGTTGCAGCTGTAAAAACAAGTAAAAATTATCAGGAATCATGGCGATTATCTGGAAAATATACCGACCTTAAAAAAGATTTAATTTTTGCTAACCATGATGCATATTCTGTTATTCATGAAGAAACTCCTCTTTATAAATGGGGTGTTTATATAAGACCGATTATGAAAAATATTACATATAAAAATTTAACTTTATTAGGTGATGCTGCTCATCCAATAGTGCCATTTATTGGTCAAGGTGGATGCCTTGCACTTGAAGATGCTTACATATTTGGAAACTTATTAATAAAGTTCAATTCTAATATTAAAATGACACAAGATGCTTATCAATTAATGAGAATAAATAGAATAAAAAAAATTACCAATCTATCCATACAACAAGGATATTTAAATCATATTAAAAACCCTTTAATTATTTTTTTAAGAAATTTTGTTATGAAATATTCTTCATCACTTGCAATCAGATCTATTCAATCATACGTATGGGATTATGATCCAAAAGAAGATTTAGAAAATTTTATATAAAGCCTTTTATTTTTTTTACTATTGGTTATTTTATCCATCTTGCTATAATTCTTTGATGAATTTACTAACAAAAATAACCTCATTATTTAAGAAACAAAAACAAGATTCAAAAGAAAAAACAATTGAATCTCTATCTTTAACAATTTCAAATGATTTAAAAGATTTTCTAGAGAGGGAAGTTCTAAAGGGGCTAGACATTTCAAAAGAGCGCTTTTGGTCTTCTTTTGAAAAAATCATCAATGAATTTTCTCCAAGAAATAAAGCTTTATTACAAAAAAGAGAAGATCTTCAATCTCAGATTGATGCATGGCATATTGAGCATAAAGATCAAGCTTTTGACCACGAAAAATATAAAACATTTTTAAAAGATATTGGCTATATAGCTCCAAGAAGTCCAGATTTTTCAATATCGACTGATAACGTTGATTCCGAAATTAAATCTATTGCTGGTCCTCAGCTTGTAGTTCCTGTTATGAATGCAAGATTTGCGCTTAATGCTGCAAATGCTAGATGGGGAAGTTTGTATGATGCACTGTATGGAACTGATGTTATTAGCGAGGATGCTGGAGCTGAAAAAGTTGGAGGTTACAATCCTGTAAGAGGAGATAAAGTAATAGATTTTGCGAAGAATTTCTTAGATGAAACAGTTCCTCTTGAACATGGAAGTTTTAAGGATGTTTTAGGGTTTGAATTTGTTGATGGAAAGATTCAAGTACTCCTTTCAGATTTAGGTAAAGTTAGTTTAAAGAATCCATCCCAGTATATTGGGTACAAAGATAATGGTAATGATTCATATGATCTTTTATTTAAAAACAATAATTTGCATTTTGAAATTCAAATCGATCCAAGTCATTCTATTGGTCAAACTGATAAAGCAGGCATTAAAGACATTCTTATGGAGTCAGCTATTACAACAATTCAAGATTGTGAAGATTCAGTGGCAGCTGTTGATGGAGAAGACAAGACAACTGTATATAGAAATTGGTTAGGGTTAATGAAAGGAGATTTAAAAGAGTCTTTTGACAAGAATGGATCCCTCATAACAAGGGAACTAAATTCAGATAGAACCTACATAACATCAGAAGGTAATGATTTAGTTCTACCTGGAAGAAGTTTAATGCTTGTTAGAAATGTTGGACATCTTATGACAAATCCTGGTGTTCTAGATTCTCAAGGTAATGAAGTGCCAGAGGGAATTATTGATGCTATGTTTACAATATGTATTGCCATGCATGACTTAAATAAAAATGGCTTATATCAGAACTCAAAAACTGGAAGTATTTATATAGTTAAACCTAAAATGCATGGTCCAGAAGAAGTGAAATTTACTTGCGATCTTTTTTCAGCTGTTGAAGAAGCCTTAGGACTTCCTCAGTTGACTGCTAAAGTTGGAATTATGGATGAGGAGAGGAGGACTACAGTTAATTTAAAAGAATGCATTGAGGTTGCAAAAGACAGGGTTATTTTTATTAATACTGGTTTTCTTGATAGAACTGGTGATGAGATTCATACAAGCATGGAAGCTGGACCTATGATTACTAAAGCTGATATGAAACTTCATCAGTGGATAGCACAATATGAAAATTGGAATGTAGACATAGGTTTAGAAACAGGTTTCAAAGGAAAAGCTCAAATAGGTAAAGGTATGTGGCCAATGCCTGATGAGATGCTTGGAATGTATAATACAAAGACTATGCATCCTAAAGCTGGTGCTAATTGTGCTTGGGTTCCTTCTCCAACAGCGGCAACACTTCATGCAATTCATTATCATCAAATTCTTGTAAGTGAGGAACAAGAACAAATCATGCAAAGACAGAAAGCAAGTCTAGATGCCATATTGGATATTCCTGTTCATAAAAATCCTTCTGAAATATCTGCGGAGGAAATTGAAGCTGAGCTTGAGAATAATTGTCAGGGAATTCTAGGTTATGTTGTTAGATGGGTTGATCAGGGAGTTGGTTGTTCAAAAGTTCCAGATATTAACAATGTAGGACTTATGGAGGACAGAGCTACATGCAGAATATCAAGCCAACATATAGCTAATTGGCTCCATCATAATTTAGTCTCTGAAAATCAAGTTAGAGATGCAATGAGAAAAATGGCACTTGTTGTAGATGAGCAAAATAACTCAGATCCTCTATATAAACCCATGTCACCCTCATATGATGGGTTAGCCTTTGAAGCAGCATGCAATCTCGCTATTCAAGGCAGAATACAACCTAGCGGTTACACTGAACCAATTCTTCATCAAACAAGACTTAAATTTAAGTCATAGAGATGAAGGCTTATTGGGTTGTAAGAGGTAATATCTTAGATAAAGAGCAATACTCCAAGTATATTGACTTGGCCGGACCAATTATTGATAAACATAACGGTAAGTTTTTAATAAGAGGTGGGCAACAAATAGAAGTCGAAGGAGAGCATTTCGATAGAACGGTATTAATAGAATTTAACTCTTTTGATGAGGCATTATTTTGCTACAACTCTGATGAATATCAAGAAGCTTTAATCTATGTAAAGAATTCAGCAAATAGATTAGTAACTATTGTTGAAGGCGTTAGTTAGTATATATTTAGATACCTTGGATATCGATGTTAAAATTTATTCATGAAAGTTATCCAATTTGTCCCAACCCTTCAGAGTGGGGGAGTTGAGCAAGGAGTTCTAGAAATATCCAAAGCTTTAGTAGATTCTGGTCATGAGTCACATGTTGTCTCAGCTGGTGGTAGACTTGTAGATCAATTGATTAGCGAGGGCGCATATCATCACCACTGGGAACTTCATAAAAAAAATATTTTTACATTAAGATATATCAAACATTTAGCAAGATGGATTGAAGAAATGAAAACTGACATATTACATGTTAGATCTAGAATGCCAGCCTGGATAGTATGGAAAGCTCTTAATAAAATACCAGAACATAAAAGACCCAAACTTGTTTCGACTATTCATGGCCTATATTCTGTAAATTTTTACAGTGCGGTAATGTCAAAACCAGAAAATATTATTACAGTATCAGATTCAGCGTATAGATATTTAGTAGATAATTATAAAAATACAGAATCTAAGAATATAAAACTTATATATAGGGGTGTAGATAAGACAGAATATTTTTATGGCTACAAACCACCTAGTGACTGGCTAGATAAATGGTATACAGATTACCCAGATACAAAAAATTGTAAGTTACTAACCATTGCAGGAAGAATATCTCCATTAAAAGATTTTGAAAAAATTATAAATTTAACAAAAGATATTCATGATCAATCTAATCATAGGGTAAAGGTCTTGATTGCCGGAGAAGCTAAAGATAAACATAAAAAATATTTAGATCGCCTTAAAAAATTAATTCATTTATTAAATCTAGAATCAGATATTTATTTTTTAAACTTCAGAAAAGATATAAAAAACATTTATGCAATATCCAATATTGTTTTTAATACATCAAATAAGCCTGAATCATTCGGTAGAAGCATTTTAGAACCTTTATCCATTGGAGTTCCATCTATTGGTTACAATAGGGGTGGAGTTAAAGAAATTTTAGAAGAGCTATATCCCTATGGTTCTGTTGAACCACATGATACAAAATCTTTGTTGAATAAATCCATATCAATACTTGATGGAAATAATAAAGATATTAAAGAAAATACAAAGTTCTTAAAAACAAATATGTGCCAATCCACAATAAATTTTTATAAAGAAATAATCACATGTTAATAACTTTCGCAATCATTGTTGACCTTTTAATAATACTTTTTTCCTTGAAATATGCATGGTGGTATCCAAAAGCAAATATGAAAAAAACAAGGATTATGATGTATCACATGATTTCATATCAACTTGCAAAAGGAAAAAAATCTGGTTTAAGAGTGACTCCAGAGATGTTTGAAAAACAATTAAAGTACTTTAAAGATAACGGGTGGAAATTTATTAAGATGTCTGAATTAAAAAATCACGAAAATGAAAATAAAGTAGTAGCAATTACTTTCGATGATGGTTATTTGGATAATTATTTTCAAGCACTACCTTTGCTAAAAAAATATGATGCATGTGCTACTTTGTATTTGGTTATTGATAGGCATCATAATGATTGGTCTGTAAAAAAAAATCCAAAACACAATACTGGTGTATTAGCTAATGAAGAAAAATTATCTGATGACAATATAAAAGAAATGTTAGATTCAGGAGTTTTTGAGCTTGGCGGCCATACAATTACCCATCCATATTTACCAAACACTCCCATAGAAGATAAAAAATATGAAATGATTGAATGCAAAAATATTCTAGAAACAACCTTTGATACAAAGGTTTCTAGCTTTGCATATCCTTTTGGAATATATAATGCTGAGGATGTTGAAATTATAGAGAATAGCAGCTTTGAATCAGCCGTTACCACGGATGAGGGGGTAGCTAATAGCAATACACCATTTAAACTTAAAAGAATAAAAGCTTCTGGTAAGGATAATTTTTTTGCTTTTAAATTAAGAGTTAAAAAGGGCTTTAGAGGCTTTATTTAATTAATTATTATGCGTACATTTTTTTACATTTTCTTGTTACTAACTTCTAGCTTTTTATTTGCAGAATACAAAAACACTAATGGTGTTGCCTCTGATAAAACTTTTAGTGATATGTTGAAGTGGATTAGGTCTGATATTGAACCAGAGATTACTAAAATTGAGCTTTCATCAGATTGGCAAAAGCTAAATTTATATGAGGATGATAATTATGCTATTTGGATAGGGCACTCTACATTTTTAATTAAGAAGAATGGAGTAACTATTCTTACTGATCCAATATTTTCTAAAAGAGCATCACCTTTTAGAAATATTGGTCCAAAAAGATTAATACCACCTGCTATACCATTAGATGAAATACCTAATATAGATATTGTTACCATAAGCCACAATCACTATGATCATTTAGATATTCATTCTTTAAAAAAAATCTCAAAAAAACATCCTGAAGCAATTTTTTTAGTTCCTGCTGGCGATAAAAAATTATTAAAAAGAAAAAAAATTAAGAATGTATATGATTTTGATTGGTGGGAGTCAATTAAGCACAAAGGCTTTGTAATTACTTTTACTCCTGTACAGCACTGGTCAAAAAGATCATTATTTGATAGAAATAAAAGTTTATGGGGTGGGTGGTTCTTCGATCATAAAGATTATGCTCTATATCATGCTGGTGATACAGGTTACTCAAAAGATTTTATTGATACTAAAATAAAACTAGGGTCTCCAAAATATGCTTTTATACCTATTGGAGCCTATGATCCTGAATGGTTTATGGCGGAAAGTCATGTAAACCCTGAAGATGCTGTTCAGATAATGTTAGATCTAGGAGCTGAAAAAGCATTTGGCATGCATTGGGCTACTTTTACCTTAACAGACGAAGATACTATTGAACCAAAAATAAGGCTTGAAAACGAAATTATGAAATATAAAAGCCTCGATTTCTCTTCAGTAGTACCAGGAAGTATTATCAATTTAGAATAAAATAAAAAACATTATTTTTTTTAAATAAAGTGTTGACATAAATCCTGAGAGGCGTATATTTAATAGACCAACTTGATTCCGACTAACAATCAACTGCAGACGGGAGTTAGAGAGGTCAAGAAGGAAGAGCCCATAGGGTGAAAGCGTTGCTAAGAGTCGACGATAAAAAAGAGCTTAGTAACCCACCAAGAATTCAAGAGAAAGAATTCAAGGAGCCAGAGAGAATCTCACTCAGGACCCCTAAGGATCTCGAACTTAAAGAAACAGAGCTAGCCTCTGTTTTTTTTCGCCTTAAATTTAGCTCAAGAATTTAATCATTACACCTGCAGCTACTGCAGAACCTATAACACCAGCTATATTTGGTCCCATTGCATGCATTAGTAGATGATTTTGTGAGTTGTACTCAAGTCCAACTTTATTAACAACTCTTGCAGCCATTGGAACTGCTGAAACTCCTGCAGCTCCAATTAATGGATTGATTTTTGTTTTACTAAATACATTTATCAGTTTTGCTACCAAAACTCCAGCCGCAGTACCAATAGCAAATGCCACCATACCTAGAATTAAAATACCTAAGGTTTCGGGTGATAAAAATTTATCTGCTGCTAGTTTTGATCCAACAGATAAACCTAAAAATATCGTAACTATATTGATTAAAGAATTCTGAGCAACATCACTTAGTCTATCAACTACTAAAGATTCTTTCATAAGATTTCCAAGACATAGCATACCTAATAGCGGTGCGGCACTAGGTAGTAATAATCCAACAAGTAAAAAGAGCATAATTGGAAATACTATTTTTTCTTTTTGAGATACATTCCTTAGTTGTACCATAGAAATAGTTCTCTCTTTTTCTGTTGTTAAAGCTTTCATAATTGGTGGCTGTATTAATGGCACTAAAGCCATATATGAGTATGCGGCTACAGCAATTGGGCCTAATAATTCAGGTGCAAGGATTGATGAAACATATATAGCAGTTGGGCCATCCGCACCACCAATAATACCAGTCGCAGCAGCTTGTTTTAAGGTGAACTCTATTAAACCATAATAATCTAGGAGAAGGGCGCCCATAACTGTTGCAAAAATACCAAACTGAGCTGCAGCCCCCAATATTAATGTCCTTGGGTTTGCCAAGAGTGGGCCAAAATCTGTCATAGCACCAACACCCATAAAAATTAATAACGGAGCTATACCAGATCCAATGGCAGTTTCATAAAATATATATAAGATCCCAGGACTGTAACCTAAATTTTGTGCAGCAATATTTAACAACTGAAGTTCGCTAAATGACGCATTCTTCAAAAACTCAGTAAGATTTAATCCAGTAATAGATAATTCAGAAATAACGGTGTTAATTTCATAGGAATTATTGGCATAAATAAGTTTTTCTATTGGACTCATAGATAAACCAATTTCAGGAATATTTGTTAATAAAGCACCAAATCCAATTGGCAGTAGTAGTAATGGCTCAAATTTCTTGTTTATTGCAAGGTATATTAATAGCAATCCAACAAGAATCATTATAGATTGTCCTATTGTTATACTAAATATTCCTAGTGTTAAAAAAAATTCAATTAAGTTCATTAAATTACCTCAAACAAAGGATCACCTGATTGGACTTTATCACCATTCTTGATGAAGATTTGTTTAATTTTTCCGTTGGTAGGTGTTTTGATTGTTGTTTCCATTTTCATTGCTTCTAAAATAATAATAGTTTCATCATCGCTAACAGTATCTCCAATATTTTTTTCAATTTTAAAAATATTTCCTGCTAGTGGAGCATTTATTACCATACCAGTTTTATCTGATATAGGCTTATTATCATTTGATTCAAGTTCTGGAGTTGAATTGCCGTTTATTATTTCCGGTTCATCAGTTTGAGAGTATTTAACTAGATAATCTGTTTTGTCTATTACTACTCTATAATATCCATTTTTTTCTTCAATTAACTGAGTTGGAGATTTTTCAAAATAATCTTTGTTTTCTTTATTTTCTAAAAACTTTAATCCTATTTCTGGAAAGAGGGTATAGATAAGTATGTTTTCTTCAGTATCGTCAACATTAATATTGTTTTCTTTTATTGATTTTAAATACTTCTCTTTAGTATGTTTATATTCATTTTCATCAATTAGATCTGCAGGGCGGCATGTTATGGGTTCTTTATCACCAATAACTTTATTCAATAGTTTTTTATCAACATCTGCAGGAGTTTTGCCATATTCACCCTTTAAAATTGCTTGAGTTTCTTTTGTTATAACCTTATACCTCTCTTCATTAAGCACATTTATAACTGCCTGCGTGCCTACAATTTGTGATGTAGGAGTTACAAGTGGTATGTATCCCAAATCAGAACGAACATTTGGAATCTCATCTATTACTTCGTCAAACTTATCAATTGCATTTTGTTCTTTAAGCTGGCTTTCAAGATTTGTAAGCATTCCGCCAGGAACTTGAGAAGTGATAATTCTCGCATCAACACCTTTAAGCGATCCTTCAAAATCAACATATTTTTTTCTAACTTCTCTAAAATGTTTTGCAATTGGAGCCAAGTTATCTATCTTAATATCTGTCTCATATTCTGTATCTTTTAAAATACCAACTATAGTCTCAGTTGCTGAGTGCCCATAGGTCATACTCATTGATGATATTGATGTATCAACATTATCTAATCCTGCTTCAATACACTTAATTGCCGTTGTTGTAGACATTCCAGTAGTGGCATGGCTATGAAGATGAATAGGAATCTCAATACTTTCTTTAAGTTTTGATACAAGCTCGAACCCAACGTAAGGGTCTAGTAACCCAGCCATATCTTTTATAGCAAGTGTATGACATCCAAGGTCTTGAAGTTTTAAAGCCAAATCCAACCATGTTTGCATATTATGAGCCGGGCTTGTGGTGTAGGACATAGTACCTTGAGCATGACCATCTACATCAATGGTGGCTTTTATGGCAGTTTCCATATTTCTTGTATCATTTAGAGCATCAAAAATCCTAAAAACATCAACACCATTTTCTTTAGATTTTTCAATAAATTTAAAGACAATCTCATCGGAGTAATGCTTATATCCAAGAAGGTTTTGGCCTCTTAATAGCATCTGCTGAGGTGTATTAGGCATTTTAGACTTTATATTTTTTATTCTGTCCCATGGATCCTCACCAAGATATCTTATACATGAATCAAATATTGCTCCCCCCCACGATTCAACCGACCAAAATCCTATTGAGTCCATATGGGCTAAAATAGCTTCCATATCTTCATATCTAAGCCTTGTAGCCAATAATGATTGATGACCATCTCTTAGTACAACTTCTGTGACACCTATTGTTTTCTTATCCATTAAAAATTCTCTTGTTGATTAGATTTATTATTTTTACATGCTCTTTAGGTACTTCATGGGGATGGGGTTTTTTACCTGAGGACATATTTAAATTTGCTTCTTCACTTTTAATATCATCCTTGAAGAGAAGGGCTGATACATTTATCAATACTATTAATATTGCAAGAAAAATAAATACAGTAATCATGCCGGTAAGCATTAAATTTATTCCTGAAGATATTAATTCAATCATAAAGACTACTAAGAATTATTTAAAAAAGTTTTTAATTATTAAAACGGTTAATTTTGTATATTAATGAAAATATTATACAATATACCATATTAATTTAAAATATTGTAAATTATTTACATTATATAAAATAACTATAAATTATGAAAATTGCTATTAATGGGTTTGGAAGAATAGGTAAAAATATTACTAGGCATTTAATTGAAGCTGGGTATCTTTCAAACCAAGGTGGCGAATTGGAGTTAGTAGCCATCAATGATTTAGGAAAAATAGAATCAAATGCTCATTTACTTAAATATGATTCTATTCATGGATCAATTAACAATGAGATCAAAATTGAAAATAATGAAATAAAAATAGATCAATCTTCTATTAAATATTTCTCAGAAAGAAATCCAGCTGATTTGCCGTGGCAAGAACTTGATATAGACATAGTTTTCGAATGTACTGGAATATTTACATCCAAAGAAGCCGCATCAATTCATATTGAAGCTGGAGCAAAGAAGGTATTAATCTCAGCGCCTGCGCAAAGTCCAGATAAAACTATTGTATTTGGCGTTAACCATAATGAATTATTGGACGACGACTTAATTATTTCTAATGCTTCCTGTACTACAAACTGCTTAGCGCCACTTGCTAAGATTATTCATGAAAACTACATAATCAAAAGTGGCCTTGTTAACACTGTTCATGCAAGTACAAATGATCAAAGTTTATTAGACGTAGCTCATTCTGATTTATATAGAGCAAGAGCAGCATCTGCATCAATTATTCCATCTAAGACAGGAGCAGCAAAAGCAATTGGTTTAGTAATTCCTGAACTTGATGGAAAGCTTAATGGTATGGCGACAAGGGTCCCTACATTGAATGTTTCAATGCTAGATTTTACCTTTGTAACAGAAAAATCATTCAGTCCTGATGAATTAATCAAGACAATTAGAAATGCAGCTAATGGCGAATACAAAGGAATATTGTCAGTCTGCGATTTACCTCTTGTTAGCACTGATTTTAATCACAATCCTTCATCATCTGTTTTTGATAGCAATCATCTTTATCAAATAGGAAATCAAACTAAAATTCTTGCTTGGTATGATAATGAGTGGGGTTTCTCAAAGAGAATGATAGAGTTATCGCTATATATTAAAGAAATTTCTGCTATTTCTTTCAAAGAAACAGCATAAAATTTCTCGAGGAGGTATATACTTCCTGCTTTAGAGAGATGTTATGAAATTTACTAGGACAAAAATTATTTGCACGATTGGTCCTGCAACTGAAAGTCTTACTGCGCTTAGAAAACTCTATAATAATGGCATGAATGTGGCTAGAATAAATATGTCTCATGCAACTCATAAATCTGCTCAATTAATAATTGATCGCATAAATAAAATAAATAAAGAATTAAAATTAAATCCAGGAAAAATTGGTATTCTGCTCGATACTCAAGGCCCTGAGATCAGAACAGGCGATACGGAATTACCTTTAGAATTAAATATCGGAGACGAGGTAACCCTCACAGTTCGTGATGAGATTGATGTTGAAACATCTTCAATAAAAATTAACTACAAAGACTTAATTCACAGTGTAAGTAAGGGCTCTAGAATTTCAGTTGATAATGGGCTGATTAACTTTATGGTGCTTTCTAAAGATGAGGAAACACTTCGTTGCAAAGTTTTAGATGGAGGGAAGCTTGGATCAAAAAGACATGTAAATTTGCCAGGCGTGAGAGTAAACCTTCCGTCATTAACATCTAAAGATATTGATGATATTTCATTTGGTATTAAAAATAAGGTTGATTATATTGCTCTATCATTTGTTAGAAATGCTGAAGATCTAGAAAAGCTTCAAGAAATTCTTGACAAAAAAAGATCAAAAGCAAAAATCATAGCTAAGATAGAAAATCAAGAAGGGCTAGATAATATACACGATATCAGTAGGGCATCTTGGGGTGTAATGGTAGCTAGAGGAGATCTAGGTATTGAAACAAGTTTAGTTGATTTGCCTAATATACAAAGAAGAATCATGTACGCTTGTGCAAAATGGGGTAGAAGATCTATAGTAGCTACTCATTTACTTGAATCAATGATTAAAAACCCAACACCAACCAGGGCAGAAGTTACAGACATAGCTAATGCAATATACGAAGGTGCTGATGCAATAATGCTATCAGGTGAGACCAGTATTGGTAAATATCCATCAGAATGTGTTGCTCTTCTTAAATCTATTGCTGAAAAAACAGAAAAATTTAGAACTTTAGGGTATGAAAAAAACTTTGTTCCTAACTCTGACTGGCAGCATATAGGTGTTGCTGCAAAGAACTTAGCTGAATCAATCAAGGCTGACGGTATTATTGCAATTACAAGAACAGGAAAAACAGCTAATTATATTTCGAATTCCAAACCGCATGGCATTCCAATTTTTACATTTACTGGAAATAAGACAACACTTAATCAACTTTCTTTAGTTGGTTCTACAATTCCTTTTTTTGTATCAAATCTTAATGATCACGAAGGGACTCTTATTAAAGTTACAAAAATACTAAAAAAATATTATGGTAAAAAGAGTCTTAAATTTATTATGGTATCAAGTATTTTTTCTGAAGAACATTCAGAGGCTATTCAGATTATAAATATATAAATAAAATGCAAGAAATATCATCCAATATAATAAAAAATCTTAATGAAAGTATAGGTTTATTTGGCCATGCCTCATTCATAGTTTGCGGTGGGTCAAGTCCAATAAGTATTTTTAAGGATCTTTCAACATCAGAAATTGATTGGTCAAAAGTTACAATATCATTAGTAGATGATAGGTTGGTTGATTCTCAGCACTATGATTCTAATGAAAAATTAGTAAATGATTATCTTAAAACAGACAAAGCAAGTGGTGCTAAGTTTATTTCACTCTGTAATGAACCAGAGCTATTACTAGAAATAATTAGACCATTCTCAGTGATGTTGCTTGGTATGGGTGAGGATGGTCATTTTGCATCTCTTTTTCCTGATTTAATAGATAAAAATCCTGAATATTTTAATAAAAAATCAACTCCAAAACTTATACAAACTGAACCAATGGGAAGTCCTTGTCATAAAAGAATTAGTATGAATTTATCTATGATTCTTCAAGCAAATAATATTTATTTATTAGTCCCCAATCAAAAAAAACTTGAAGTTTTAAATAATGCAAAAATAGACAAAGGTTTGCCATTGTATTATTTACTTAATCAGGATATTTCAAAAGTTCAGATTATTAAAAAGATATAACTTATTTAATTTTATACCCTAGTTTTTTCTATATTCTTTATGACTTCATCTTTCCTACTGTCAAATATTTTTCCAAAACGTGACTGAACAGTAGCAGACAAAATATCAATAATAGCTAAGTGCGCTAACCTAGAAGTCATAGGAATGTGCAGATTATTTTCTAAGTGAGTATGAATGTGAAGAACAACATTTGATAATTTAGCTAGAGGAGAATCATCTGAAGTAAGAGCAATAGTTTTAACACCATTTTTTTTAGCAATTTTTGCTGTTTCTACTATTTCAGAGGTACGGCCTGTAAAAGATATTAATACAAGCAAATCACCCTCCTTCATCATTGAAACAATCATTCGTTGATTAATATAATCGGTATGTGCGACAACAGGCACCCCAAATCTAAAAAATTTGTGTTGTGCATCTAAAGCAACAGGTCCTGAACCGCCCAAACCAAAGAAGGTAATACTTTTTGCATTTGCAAGTAAATCAGTTGCTTTATCTATTGATTCAGGATTTAGATTTTGACCGACATTAACTATTGTTGATTGAATATCGCTCATCACACGCTTTACTACCTCTGGTGTATCTTTATCAACATTAAATCTATCAAGAAGTTCATTTGTATTTGTGATTTCCTGAGCAATTTGAATTTTAAGAGCAGGGTAGCCATCAAAGCCAAGTTTTTTACAAAATCTATTTACAGTAGGCAAACTTACACCAGCCTCTTCGGCAAGAGAAGTAATAGATTGAGTTATTACCTTTGTTGGATTATTTAATACTAATAAAGCAATCCATTTTTCAGATTTGCTTAATTTAACCTCACCATTAACTAGAGTATTTAAAATCATTTTGTTAATTATATAGATTTGTAATTTATTTACAATATTTAAGATATATACAAGATATTGTATATTTTTAACATAATATATCGTAAAATTGTGACAACATTAATAAGTTTATGCATGAATCCAGAAGATAAAGATCCAATAGAAACAAGTGAATGGTTAGACGCAATAAATAGCGTGATTGAAGAAGAGGGGCTGGATAGAGCCTCCTATCTAATGACAAAACTTGCAAAGAGATTAAACGAAGAGGGGGTAATTCCTACTTATAATCTCACGACACCATTTAGAAACTCAATTCCAGTAAAAGAAGAGGCTCAAATGCCTGGCGATTTATTTATGGAGAGAAGAATTAGGTCTCTTATTAGATGGAATGCATTAGCTTTAGTTCTCAGAGCCAATAAAAATGATGACGATTTGGGAGGTCATATCTCTACATTCTCTTCAGCCGCTACCTTGTACGATGTAGGATTTAATTACTTTTTTAGGGGATCTGAAGGTCAGCTTGAGGATTTAATATATTATCAAGGACACTCCTCTCCCGGAATATATGCAAGATCTTTTCTTGAAGGTTATTTGCATGAAGAGGATCTAGATAATTTTAGAAGAGAAGTTAAAAAGCCAGGACTTTCTTCATATCCTCATCCATGGTTAATGCCTGAATATTGGCAATTCCCAACAGTATCAATGGGGTTAGGCCCAATTATGGGTATTTATCAAGCTCATATTATGAGATACATGTCTGCTAGGGGGCTTGTACCGAGAAATGATAGAAAGGTTTGGGTTTTTTGTGGTGATGGAGAAATGGATGAACCTGAATCAAAGGGAGCTATAGCTCTAGCTGGTAGAGAAAGTTTAGAAAATTTAATTTTTGTTATTAACTGCAACTTACAAAGACTTGATGGTCCCGTGAGAGGTAATGGAAAAATTATTCAAGAACTTGAAGGTTCCTTTAGAGGTGCTGGCTGGAATGTTATCAAAGTTGTTTGGGGTAGAAAATGGGACCCTATTATGGCCAAAGACAAAGAAGGAAAGCTTCAAGACATTATGGATGCAGTTCTTGATGGAGAAATGCAAAACTTTAAAGCAAAAGGTGGTGCATACACTAGAGAAAATTTCTTTGCTAAAGATCCTGATGTTCTAAAAATCGTTGAAGATTTGTCTGATGAAGATATTTACAGACTAAACAGAGGAGGTCATGATCCTTACAAAGTCTATGCTGCTTATCATAAAGCTGTAAATTCATCAGGAGCTCCAACAGTAATTTTAGCTCTTACAACAAAAGGCTATGGAGTTGGTTCAAGAGAGGCTGATAATACAACTCACCAAGTTAAAAAATTATCATTGGATAATATCAAAGCATTCAGAGATAAATTTAATATACCTGTTACAGATGAAGATATTGAACAAATACCATATGTAAGACCGCCTGAAG
>Ga0222719_10002040_pt1 | contig 18852 bp, 20 predicted proteins | sample C33_34DmetaG_FD_165039 | JGI IMG/M metagenome (GOLD analysis project Ga0222719, IMG submission 165039) | Estuarine water microbial communities from San Francisco Bay, California, United States - C33_34D | ecosystem: Environmental > Aquatic > Marine > Unclassified | place: USA: California... | reverse complement strand
GCTTCTGCCTGTTGTACAATGGCGTTATTAATTTGCATCTCTTTTTCGTAAGTAGAAAGTAATTCTCGTAGTGTATTGTTACTTCCTTCTTCTGCAGGAAGGTCTAAAATTTCTTTATACTCCTGACTATCCATAATTCGTTTAAGTTTGAGTCTGTACAAATGTGGATACCAAGTAGGTGAAAATCCTTCTGCGGCTCTGTTTACATCTTCTACTACAAAAAATCTTTTAAGTGCTACACTATAATCATTTAATGCGTATTCGTCTTTTAAATGTGGCAGTTCAATTACATCGCCAGGCATAATTTTACGTCCTAATGTTTTTACACTACTGTTAATATGAACAGTTACCATAATCATATCATCATTTGCTAAAAACAATCCAAATTGACTTAGGTTAAAGTCAAGATCTTGTACGTTATAAATTCCGCGAATACTGTAAATGTCTGGATCGTATTTTCTATCTCTATTTTCCATAAACAACAAATCTTGAATATTTGTTTCTTTTACAGAATCATAATGCGGTTGATCCGCAGTCGCGTTTTCTTCGTCTGGATTTGCGGGTCCTAAATATTTGTGAACAAATAGATCAGTACCGCCAACAGTAAACATTTCATAGATTCGTTTATCTATGAAGTTATAATCTTTGCCCTTTTCGGGCCTGTACAGAGATAATCTTGGCATACAACTATTTATCAGAACATAAATACTATATGGAGAACTGTTTGAATGGCTAATTTAAAAACAAAAAAACAAGAAGTATTTGACTATGTTTATGCAATGCTTGGTGGCGGCATGGTTGACGTTGAACTTGACCCTGTACATTACGAAACAGCATTACAAAAGGCATTTAGCCGTTTTAGACAACGTAGCGACAACTCAGTTGAAGAATCATATGTTTTTTTACCCACAGTAGTAGATCAGAACTCTTACACACTACCTCAAGAAGTAGTAGAAGTACGTAAAATATTCCGCAGAAGTATTGGTTCACGTAGTGGCGGCGGAGATGGCGGAACATTGTTTGAGCCATTCAATCTTGCATACACAAATACTTATTTGCTATCAAGTTCTAACATGGGCGGACTAGCAACATATGATTTCTTTAGTCAGTATCAAGAATTAGTTGGCCGTATGTTTGGTTCGTTTATTGAATTTAAATGGAACACAACAACTAAACAATTAACATTGCTACAGCGTCCAAGAACAGAAGAAGAACTATTACTCTACTGTTACAATTATCGTCCTGATGAAAACCTACTTGATGATTACCTAGCAAAACAGTGGATTAAAGACTATACACTTGCTTCTTGTAAATTTATGTTAGGCGAAGCACGTTCAAAGTTTGCTACTATTGCTGGTCCACAAGGTGGCGGCCAGTTAAATGGTGATGCCTTAAAAGGCGAAGCACAAGCAGAAATGGAAAAACTTGAAGACGAAGTTTCAAAATCAGTTCCAGGTGGCGTAGGATACGGTTTTACCATCGGTTAAAAACTGCTTGACATACTCCTTACTTTATAGTAAACTATAGAGAATTATAGGAGACTTTCTTAATGAAATTACCAAAACTTTTAGTCGTAGGACACGGCAGACACGGTAAAGATACTGTCTGTGAATTATTAGAACGTTATGGATACAAATTTAAGTCTAGTTCTAAATTCTGTTCCGAACTTTTTATTTTTAACGATCTAAAAGACAAGTACGGTTATAAAGATGAAGAAGAATGTTATGCTGATAGACATAACCACCGTACAGAATGGTACGACATGATTCACGCTTACTGTAAAGACGATCTTGCTAGATTAGGACGTAATCTATTTGCCCAACATGATATCTATTGTGGACTACGCAACAAACGCGAATTCTTTGCAATGCAAAACGAAGAAATTTTTGATTATGCTATTTGGGTAGATCGTTCAGATCATTGTCACTTAGAGCCTGCAACTAGTATGACTATTGAGCAGTGGATGTGCAACTACACTATTGACAATAATGGTGATTTAGCAAGACTTGAAAAGAATGTTGATGTTTTAATAAAAACAATCTTTAAAAATCGGGGACTAAATCCCCTTGCTTCCAACGGATTCCTTCCTTCTGAATTAGACGTTGACAGTTTGCACATATCGTCTTCAGGTTGTTAGGACGACAGTTATCTAAATTTCCGTCTATATGAAAGACATTAAATTGTTCTGGGTGCTTAGATTTATAACCACATTTTTCACAGTATTCTTTTTTTTCATAACCACGCTGTTTCCATTTAGGTATTCCGTGGTTAAGTCCGTTGCGTAAACATACCTCGCACAACTTACGATAGTAAGTTCTTCCATTCTTTTTGTAATTTATAGCAGATGGTCGTTGTCCGCATTTGCATAAAGGTCTCATATAGTTATTTACCTCACCTTTTCAACCCCTTTTATTAGTGGCTTTGCCCATCTTTTTTTACTCAAATGAATAAATACAATGAATAGAAATCTATTTCCTATAGGAGAAAACAAAAATGGCATTAGTATCACCAGGTGTAGAAGTTAAGGTTATTGACGAGAGTTTTTATACTCCCGCTGAACCAGGGACAACTCCTGCAATCTTCGTTGTATCAGCACAGGACAAAGCAAACGCTTCTGGTACAGGAACAGCAGCAGGTACATTAAAAGCAAACGCAGGTAAACCTTACCTGTTAACATCACAAAGAGATTTAGCAGATACCTTTGGAGATCCGCTTTTCCAAGTAGACAATAATAACAATCCAATCCATGCAGGAGAGATAAATGAATACGGTCTACAAGCGGCATACTCATATTTAGGTATTAGCAACAGAGCATGGGTCATTAGAGCAGACATTGACCTAAACGAAATACAGCCAAGTGCAACTGCACCTGCTGCTTTTCCAGAGTCTGGAACATATTGGTTTGATACATCAACAACCAAATTTGGTATCCAAGAATGGAACAGCGCACCAGTAACAACTACTGGCGGCCAAAGTTTTGCTAATCAAGAGCCAATTGTTATTACTGACGTGTCATTTGTAACAGGTTCAATTACTGCACCAGGTGCTCCTAAAGCATCGGTAGGTTCTATAGGAGATTATGCAGTTGTTGCCATTACAACGCTTAACACATTATGGTACAAGTCAGAAGGTAACTGCCCAGGTTTAACAGCAGGCGAATGGGTAATGGTTGGTAGCGCAGATTGGTCAAACAGTCATCCAACAGTTAGAGCAGATAATGCTAATCCAACATTTGCTGCAACAGCCAACATTACAATTAACACTACTCCTGTAGCAATCAATTCAAGTGATTCAGTAACTGACGTTGCTGCAACAATTAACGGTTTGGCAATTAGTGGCGTATTAGCCGCAGTTGTTGATAGTAGACTACAGTTGTTTGCAGACACAGAAAATGCTGCAAGTATTGCAATAGGTGGCGACAGTGACAGACTAACTGAGTTAGGTATTGAGGCTGATACATACTATGCACCAGCACTACAAATTAGTAAGCATACAAGTGTACCTGAATTTAAATCAGGTGATAGTGCTCCACGCCCAACTGGCTCTGTATGGGTTAAAACTACTGAGCCTAATGCAGGTGCTAAGTGGAGAGTTAAAGTGTTTAACGGTGAAACACTAGCATGGGATACACTTGCTGCTCCAATTTATCCTTCAAATGAGCAAGCACTATATGAATTAGATCGTTCAGGCGGCGGCGCAAGTCTAGCAGCAGGCGACCTTTATGTTCAGTATAATGTTGCAGGAGATTCAGATCCATTAGCAACATTTAAAATTTTCCGCAGAGAAAATGCTGCTCCAACCAGTGTTCGTGGTAACAAAATACTTGCTGGAACATTAACAGCAGGATCAAGAGATTTTGATATTTCTGCTACAGATGCTAACAGTAACGCATTTAGTACTCCAGTTACAGTTAATGTAACTTATACAGGTACTACAACTGATGCATCAGATCTAGCAGGTGCAATTAATGCTGCTAACATTGATAATGTTAGTGCTTCAGTTGATTCACAAAATAGAGTTACAATTACACACGCATTAGGCGGCGATATCCGTTTTGTTGACACAGACGGTGTACTAACAGAAGCAGGTTTTGCTGCATTTGTTAGTTCTTCAAGTGGCACACCAAACTTGTATTATGTTCCAGGTACTGATGGTTCAACATCACCATTAGAACTACAAGCAAGTTTATGGAAAACATTAACATACGAAGCAAGTGATAACGAAGTAACTGCACTAACAGCAGACGGTGCTTTATGGTACAGTTCAGTTGTTGACGAAGTTGACTTAATGGTTCACGATGGTGATACTTGGGTTGGTTACTTAACTGCTACTTCACCATATTATGATGCAGATCCAAATGAGCAAACTGACCCTAACGGTCCTATTGTTTCAGCATCAACTCCAGAACTACAATCAGACGGTACTGCACTTAAAAACGGCGACTTATGGATTGACACTTCAGACATTGAAAACTATCCACAAATTTATCGCTTTAATGCAAACAAACTAAACACACCAATTAAAAATCGTTGGGAACTACTTGACAAAGCAGATCAAACAACTGAAAATGGTGTACTATTTGCAGATGCACGTTGGGGTACAGCAGGTAGCCAAGAAGAAGCAGCAGATATTACTGACTTACTAGAAAGTAACTTCTTAGATCCAGATGCACCAGACGGCGCATTGTATCCAAAAGGTATGCTACTATGGAACCTAAGACGTTCTGGATTCAACGTTAAGAAATTTGTACGCAACTACATTGATACAAATGATGAAAACATTCGCTTTAATGACGAGAATATGGAAACATACTATGAGCATCGTTGGGTAACTGAATCAGGAAACCAAAACGATGGTAGTGGTTCATTTGGTCGTAAAGCACAACGCAAAGTTGTTGTACAAGCTCTACAAGCACTTGTTAACAGCAATGATGCAATTCGTGACAACGAATCTAGACTATGGAACTTAATGGCTTGCCCAGGTTATCCAGAACTAATTGGCGAACTAATTAGTCTAAACTATGACAGAGGCCTAAGTGCATTTGTTGTTGGTGATTCACCAGCAAGATTAACACCTGATGCTACTTCATTAAATGAATGGGCAACTAACGTTAATTTAGCAGTTGAAGATAACGATCGTGGTCTAGTAACATCAGACGAGTACTTAGGTGTCTATTACCCATGGGGCTTCACAAGCGACAACTTTGGCAACAACGTTGTTGTTCCACCAAGTCACATGATGCTAAGAACTATTGCACTAAGTGACCAAGTTGCTTATCCATGGTTTGCACCAGCAGGTATTAGACGTGGCGGAATCACTAACGCTAGTTCAACAGGTTATGTTGATGGCGAAGGCGAATTTGTACCAGTTGCACTAAACGAAGGCCAACGTGATACATTATATGCTAACAAGGTTAACCCTGTAACATTTATCACAGGCGCAGGTTTAGTTGCTTACGGACAGAAGACACGTTCAAGAGGTAACAGTTCATTAGATAGAATCAACGTAGCACGTTTGGTTATCTACTTACGCAGTCAATTACAAGCATTGGCTAAACCATACATCTTTGAACCAAATGACAAGATCACACGCGATGAGATCAAACAAGCAGCAGAGAGTCTATTGCTTGAGTTAGTAGGTCAAAGAGCATTGTATGACTACTTGGTAGTTTGTGACGAAAGTAACAATACTCCAAGCAGAATTGACAGAAACGAACTATACCTAGATATTGCTATAGAACCAGTTAAAGCAGTTGAATTTATTTACATTCCACTACGCTTGAAAAATACCGGTGAAATTGCAGGACTCTAAAGGCATAAATATATTAAGATAGGAGCAAATTAAATGGCGATTTCAACATTATCAAAGATTACAGTTCCATTAGCAAGCGGAGATAGTGCTTCTAATCAGGGTCTGTTGATGCCAAAACTCCAGTATCGCTTTAGAGTGTCACTGGAAAACTTTGGTGTTAGTACGCCAACTACTGAACTAACTAAACAGGTTGTAAGTGTTTCACGCCCAACAGTTGCTTTTGAACCAATAACATTAGATGTTTATAACTCAAAAGCATATTTGGCAGGTAGACACACTTGGAACCCAATTACATTAACACTACGTGAAGATGTAAACAACAACGTTCAGAAACTAGTTGGTGAACAGATTCAGAAGCAGTTCGACTTCTACGAGCAGTCAAGTGCAGCATCAGGACAAGATTACAAGTTTACAACACGTATAGAAATTCTAGACGGTGGTAACGGTGCTAACACTCCAACTGTTTTAGAAACATTTGAACTATATGGTTGTTTTGTAACAAACGCAAACTACAATGAACTTGCTTATGCTAATAACGAAGCGGTTACTGTAACTTTAGAGATGCAGTATGATAACGCTATCCAGACACCGCAAGGTACTGGTATTGGTACAGCAATTGGTCGTACAGTTAACACGCTAGTAACTGGCGGCGGCGTTTAATCTTTTAAACCTAATAAAGAGGGTCTAGTACCCTCTTTATTATTATGTACGTGGTTAATTAATAAGGATAAATATTATTATGGCATCATTTACAGGTTTTTTAGATCAATTAGGTAGTGCATTATTAAGTCCCAAGGGTAACCTTGGCGACTACGCACATGCCAGTAAACTTTTTATTAATGAAAATTTAAAGTTTGCTCCAAAACAGAAACATCTATTTCACTGTTTCTTTCAATTAAATTCGGCACCTGCAAGTATACTTCCAGAACTAGAAGAAAAGCATAAAACTGAAATAGGTATGCTTGTAAAGTCTGCTGATTTGCCTAAGTATAGTGCAGAGGCAGAAACTAAAAACAAATATAATAGAAAGAAAACAGTTCTTACATCGATTAGGTATGAACCAATAACTATAACATTTCACGATGATAGTTACGGTGTAACTACAGCATTACTTGAAGCATATTATAGATATCAATTTGCAGACGGCAACTGGAAAGGTGATCCGGGTGCATATAACAAAGCGGGCGACGGCGATAATACATACAAAAATACTAAACGAAATGAATATAGATACGGTTTAGATAATAATCAAACAATACCATTCTTTAATAACATACAAATTAGTGTACTGTCAAGAAAAGCATATACAACATATACCTTAGTAAATCCAACAATTACTTCTTGGCAACATGATAGTGTTGATCATTCAGATGGCGGCATAATGGCCAATACTATTACTGTACAATATGAAGCAGTATTCTATGACAGAGGTAATATTACGTTAGGCAGCAATCCTAAAGGATTTGGCGAACAAACACATTACGATGTTACTCCAAGTTCATTAAACGGTGGCGGCCTATCTAGTATATTAGGTCAAGCAGCAAACGTGTATGGATTTATTACTGGCGGGGAAACTACATATAAAAACCCATTGCAGACAATTTTAGGGGCTGCACAGTTAATTAGTAATGTTAAAAACTTATCAGCAGACGGATTACGCCAAGAAGGAATTAATGCTGTTCTTAGTGGCATATCTAGTGCAGTACCAGGCGGAACAAACGTTAGCGGTGTTGCGCAAACACTATTTCCATCATCAGGTAACGGATCGTTTAACAATATTGCGTTAGCAACAGCAGGAGTATTAGGGGCAAGTGCCTTGGCTAGTGCTGCTCAAGGAAGTAATTTAGCAAATAATCCAGCAGCACTAGATTCTGCTATGAGACAACAGTTTCAACAAACTTATCAAGCAAGTGGAGGTGCAGGCGGAGTGAATGAATCTAATGCAGCATATAATGCATTGCCTGCTAGTGCAAAACAAGCAATACAAAATCAAGTATTAGGAACTTAATATGTCAAGTAGTTTACCAGCAAAACCAAAATCGCAACAAACATCAGATGATCGTACAACCGAGTTATTTGACAAATATTACGACACTCCACAACAGTTTGCAAGCAATGATGTTGATGCTGTTACAGGATTCTTTGAGAATAGAGGTTGGGAAAAAACTGCTGCTGTAACTATTGCAGCACAGATTTTAACTCAAGCAAAAATAGAAGGCGTTAAAGTATTTAAAATTTTAGATACACTTAAAACACTAGACAAAGTTCAAGTAAGTAATTTAGTAGCAACTATTATGAATAATAGTAGAGATCGTACTAGTTCAATTGGTTACAAATATCAATCTGATTCATTAACCAAAGAGGAACGAAGAAACATTGTGGTGTAAAAATGTCAAGGTTTGCTCAGGGTAAATTTACACTTAAAAACCCCGATAAGTATGTAGGAACAAAAACACCAACATATCGATCAGGATGGGAATACCGTTTCATGCAATTTTGTGACGAGCATCCTAGTGTAAGTCAGTGGGCAAGTGAAGCAATACGTATACCATATAAAAATCCCCTAACAGGAAAACATACAATTTATGTGCCTGATTTCTTTATTGCATATAATGACGTTAATGGCAAACAACGTGTAGAATTAATAGAAGTAAAACCTGCTAATCAAACATTTAGAGAACAATTAGGAAAAAGTAGAGCCAATCAAGCACACTGGGTAATTAATCAAGCAAAATGGACTGCTGCACGAGCTTGGGCAAAACAAAAAGGTATATTTTTTAGAGTTATTAACGAAGGTGACATATTCCATCAAGGTCGTAGGAAATAATGACTAAATAATAGTAGCATATAATGGTATAGTATTATGACAAAGAAACTAGAAGAATTATTAAACATGCCTGATAGTAGAGAAATTATTAAACAGGCAGAAGCACAAGAAAAAGCACAAAAGAAGCACGAAGTTTCTCATGAAGATAGTTTTCGTAATATAGCAGAACTTGACAAAATTTCTGCGGCATTACCTATGGTAAAAGGTTTAGGTGATAAAGCAGATGCAGAATTAGAAGATATTGCTAATCGTGCATTAACTGCTTATGACGAATTAATGGATTTGGGCATGAATGTTGAAGCACGATATAGTGGTCGTGTTTTTGAAGTTGCAGGTAATATGTTAAAAACATCATTAGATGCTAAAGTTGCAAAAATGGATAAAAAATTAAAGATGATTGAATTGCAACTTAAAAAAGAAAAACTTGATAACGATGCAGGAGAAGGTGGCGGCGTTGTTAATGGTGATGGCTATGTAGTTACTGACCGTAACAGTCTACTAGAAAAACTTAAGAATATGGATAAATAATACAAAGATGGGAACGTATGCGATGAAAACTTTTTATCATTATTTAATGGAATCAAAAAAGACGTACAAATTTACAGTACGTATTGCTGGTGATGTGCCTGAAAAATTTACCAAGCACTTAGAAACAGCATTAGACAAATATGATGTTGTAAAAATTGGCAGTGCCAAAAGAACACCAATCCAAGAAAAGCCATTAGATTTCCCGCAATTACAAAATATGGAAGTTACTTCATTTGATGTTGAAGTCAACTATCCAACAACTAGTCATATTTTAGAAAGATACCTAGTTGATCAATGTGTAATTCCTCATAGTCATATTACTGTTAGAGGCGAATTTGATCCTATTGAACAACAACAAATGGAAACAACTGACGAATCTAAGCCATATGAGGCGTTATTAAATACAGAAGATATGGGTGGCGAAAGCGCACAAAAATCTGTTGCAGGTAATAGAGTAATGGATCTATTAAAAGAATTAGAAACAGCCCGTAAAGAACGTGATAAGGAAACAACAAATGAATAACAGTATGTTAAATATTTTACGCAATTTTGATGCGGCTGAAAAAGGTAAAAAGAGTACACATTCAGCAGACAAGAACGGTATGAAATCTATATTAGAATCTCTTAATAAAGTTAGTGAGTGCGGAACGGAAATGGCACCTATGCCAGCAAAGCAACAAGGCACTCCAGTTTCAATGAACGTATCAATGAATGCATCTGGAAAAGAAAATATTTCAGATCTTGTTGACTTGTTAAAGAATGCAGGAATAGGCGGAAGCGCACCAATGAAACTTCCTGCTCCTACTAATAGCCACGATGATATGGTAAATTTAATGGCAATGGCATCAGACGAACATGAACCAGAAGAAGGTTTAGAAGATTCAGTTGATGAACTTGTTGACGAGTGGGACAACGAGCCAGACGAAGAATACAAAGACGACAATTACATGATACATGACCTAGCAGGTGGCATCAATAGATCAAAGAAATCATATGCAAAAGCACAAGATGGCGATAATGCAATGGCCGTTGAAGCATCTATCAAAGAACAACTTTGGGCTGCTTTAAATGAGAAAAAACAAATTGATCAAAACAAAGATGGTAAAAACAACTGGGAAGATGTTAAAATTGCTAGAATGAAAGCATCTGGCAAAATTAAAGGTAATAAAAAATCTTCTTAATTTATTGTTTGTAAACTAAAATTTGTTTACTAGCAGCCTCATTTAATGTAGGCGGTACAACAATAACACTACCATGTGGCCCAGTAACAAACTCACTGTAAGGTATCCACATTCCTTCATACTTAGAAACTGCACGATCTAAATCTTCGTGCATTTCTCTTGCCCAACTAATAAACCCATCTTTCTGGTCAGGACCAAGTGTGTCTGTTAGAGATTTATTGTAGAAATTTTCTGTAAATTCAATAGCATCAATTTCGCTAGTGCGTCTTACAAAGTAAAGAGAACTATTAGGACCAAGTAAATTTAGTTTGTTCCAGTGACATATACCATATGCACCACTTATTACAATATGTTCAACCTCAGGATTATTAAATTTTATAGCAGAAACTTTTCTTAAAATAATGCCAATATGCATTGCCTCTGCAATATTTGGATCCCAATTTTTTAAGGCTCCCCATTTAATTTCTTTAACTCTATTAGTTCCTTTAGAAGTTTGACCAGGACACAGCTCATTAAGATATTCAACAAGATCTTTAGAAATGTGTTCTTGACCTGATCCAGGTCCTCCAATAATAACGTGTACATATGCCATAATCATATTTATTGATTTTTTCATGCTGCCTAAATTAAATGGTTAAATAGTTGTATGGGTAAATCATTAGACGGTGTCTTAACTAAAAAGGCGCATACAAAAGAAACTTTTACAGAAGAGCAGATTCAGGACCTGATGCTGTGCATGGATCCTAACGACGGCTATTTACATTTTGCACGTAAGTTTGCTTTTATACAACATCCTGTAAGAGGTAAATTATTGTTTGATCCTTACGAGTATCAGTTACGTCTGATGCACAGTTATCACACATATCGTTTTAACATTAATATGATGCCACGACAAACTGGTAAGACAACTTGTGCTGCCATTTATTTGTGTTGGTATGCAATGTTTCATCCAGACCAAACTATTCTTATTGCTGCACACAAGTATACTGGCGCACAAGAGATTATGCAACGTATACGATATGTTTATGAGTTGTGTCCAGATTATATTAGAGCAGGTGTTATATCATATAATAAAGGTAGTATGGAGTTTGAAAACGGAAGCCGTATTGTAAGTCAAACAACAACAGGTACTACTGGACGTGGTATGTCTATTTCGTTACTATACTGTGACGAGTTTGCGTTCGTACAGCCTAACATTGCGGAAGAGTTTTGGACTTCAATATCACCTACACTAGCAACAGGTGGTCGTGCTATTATTACTAGTACACCAAACTCAGACGAAGATACTTTTGCTACTATTTGGAAACAAGCAGAAGAAAAGTTTGATTCTCACGGTAATGAACAAGAAGTAGGTATTAATGGTTTCCATGCATTTAGAGCAAGTTGGGAAGAACATCCAGATAGAGACGAGGATTGGCGTGATGCTGAAATTGGTCGTATTGGAGAGGAACGTTTCCGCCGTGAATACGGATGCGAATTCTTAGTATTTGACGAAACACTTATTAATAGTATACATCTTGCAAATATGGAAGGCGATAGTCCTATTATTAATATGGGACAAACCCGTTGGTATAAAAAACCATCAAGTCAATATACCTATGCTGTTGCATTAGATCCAAGCATGGGTACAGGAGGCGACTACTCTGCTATAGAAGTATACGAATTACCTAGTTATGAACAGGTAGCAGAATGGCAACATAATACAACTGCTATACCCGGTCAAATAAGAATACTTGCTGATATATGTAAGTACATTGCAGAAGAAACTAAATCATCTAACAGTGTGTACTGGAGCGTTGAAAACAATGGAATTGGTGAAGCGGCGCTGATCGTTATAAACGATTTTGGGGAAGAAAATATTCCTGGACTTTTTGTGTCTGAACCTATTAGAAAAGGACACGTAAGAAAATTCCGTAAAGGATTTAATACAACACACTCAACTAAAATTACTGCTTGTAGTCGTTTAAAGACAATGATTGAAAATGAAAAAATGAAAATACACAGTAAACCTTTAATAAGTGAACTTAAAAATTTTATTGCTACAGGAAGCAGTTATCAAGCAAAATTAGGATCAACTGACGATTTAATTTCTGCAACATTATTAGCGATTAGAATGATGGCTGTATTAAAAGATTGGGATCCTAGGGTATATAATACGTTTAATCAAACAGAAGATTACGATGATTATGAGCCGCCAATGCCAATATTCGTTAGCACCAATTATTGATAAATACTTACATGAAGAACCTTGATATTATTGCAAATGATTTGTTTAACAAGATTAGAGGAAGATTTCCTACTATTACGCTTGGTAACGAAAAAGGTGAGGTAACTAACGTACCTCAAGAGGCTCGTTTCTTTGACTTTGACTATATGGGCGACGGAAAGCCTTTAGGAAAAATTAACGTTACATTAACAGATCAAGCAGTAACAGTAATGTATAGTAATGATTTTGTTACAAATGAAGATGAAATTACTAAAAACAAATGGTTCAATTTTTTAAAAGAGTTAAGAGTATTTGCTAAAAAAAGAATGTTAAGTTTTGATACACGCAATATTACAAAATCTAATCTAGATAAAAGAGATTACAAATTTTTAGTAAATAATAGTAATAAGAAATTCGGAGAATCCAAGATGGAATCAAAAATGTATGGTACAGCAACTACTAGTTATCAAAAGGTAGGAAATGCTCGTTTAGCAATCAAGCACATTAGACCAATTAACCAAGAAAGTGCTACAGGCAGAATTCAAGGGCTTGGTTCCATATACGTTGAAAGTGCAGATGGTGAAAGATTTAAGTATCCTTTCAAACATTTAAATGGTGCAAGAGCAATGGCTCGTCACGTTGCTGAAGGTGGCAACCCATACGATGATTTTGGTAAGCATATTACTGGACTATCAGAAGAATTAGCAAACTTAAAGAAGTTTAAAACATACATGAATCGTTCGAGTGTAATGGCAGAAAGCCTAGGCGAGTACATGGATGCAGTTAAAGAAAGAATTGAAACGGTTAAAAAGACTGTATCTTCTTTACAAAAAGAATCATACTACAAAGAAGCATTTGAAGGATTTGAAGCACCAATATTGGAAGAAGTTCCTGAAGATGTAGTTGAAAACTGGATTGATCAACTAACTATTAGACAGTTTAACGAAGAATTATCAGATGTATTTCCTTACATTTACAAACTAGTAAGCGAAGTTACTAAAGCAAAAGAATTAGGTCCAGAAGATGTACTAGGTGAAGGTCCTACTTGGGACAAGTTTGCTTCAGGTGTTAAACAAGCAGCAAGTGCAGTAGGCGACGCAGTACTTGGTAGTGAAGAAGAAGCAAAAGCAGAAGATGCGTTAGCAACCCATATTGTTAAAGTAACAGGCGACGAAACTGCTGCTGGTAGAGTTATGGGTGTATGCCAAGGCAATACGCTAGAATGTTTATATTCATACATCAAAGAAAAAGGACTTGAATCTAGTCCTGCTGTAGAAGCAATAGCAAAGCAATTTGGATTAAAAGGCAAAGCAAATATGCAAGTTGATCATTATGATCCAGAAGCAGAATTTGAAAGTGCAATTGAAAAGGCACTAGGTCAATTTGCAGAAGGTGGTATTACACTGCGTCAACCAGGCCAAGAGCCACAAGCGGATGACCACACATTAGACAAGCAAGTTGCTATGAATAAAGCCGCAGGAGAAAAAGATTTAGGTAACGGATTTGTTTCTTTTACATACGATCATGCTGTTGCTGGAAATGTACCAGCAATTAAAGATACAAATAGCGGCATGGTTATTATTCAAAATAAACGTGCAGGCAGTAACAGTGCAGTCATTAGAAGTCCTGCTAGATATATAATGATTCCACCAGAAGGTAGCAATCAGAAAGGTGGACCAGCAATGAAGTTAGGACCACAAACCCAAGCAGCCGCTGATAAGGCGTTTGCAGAAAGTGACGATACAATAGACGTTAAGATTGGTCCAGATGGTTCACTAAGCAAAGTCGGTGCTGATAAACTATCGCCAAAGAAAGAAAAGAAATTACCAATAAGTGAATTTATTCTTTCAATGTTTGACCGTCATACTGGTGAGTTTCCAAAAGGTGAAACTGCTGTATTAACAAAGATCGAAAAAGACTACGGTGAAAGTTTAATTGAACCAGCAAAAGCATTTATTGAAAAAATTCGCGAAACATATGACCAGTATCAAATGGAGATGCATCCACAACAAATGGATAGCGAAAGTACAGAATTGAATAGAATTAGAGGACTAGCCGGACTTTAATAGTTTGGCTAACCTTTTGAAGTTTTCCAAGTTTTTCTTTAAAAAAGACTTGACACGCTAAGTAGTAGAGTGTATTATTAACACTGTGCTACACAAATAGGCACAAAGCATATAGGCATAACATATAGGAGAAAAGGCACTATGGCATCATTAGCAGAAATCCGAGCAAAGCTCAAAGATCAAGAACTACGCTCAACTGGATCCACTCAGTCAAGTGGAGGCGATAACGCAATTTACCCATTTTGGAATATTAAAGAAGGCGAATCAGCAACGATGCGTTTCCTTCCAGATGGCGATACAGACAATACTTTCTTTTGGAAAGAGCGTTTACTAATTAAGTTACCTTTCGCAGGTATCAAAGGTGAAACTGATTCACGCCCAGTACAAGTACAAGTTCCTTGTATGGAAATGTATGGCGAGTCATGTAATATTCTTAACGAAGTTCGTGGCTGGTTCAAAGACGCAAGTCTAGAAGACATGGGTCGCAAATATTGGAAGAAACGTTCATATATCTTCCAAGGCTTTGTTGTAGACAATCCGTTAACAGATGACACAACACCTGAGAACCCAATCCGTAGATTCATTATTGGTCCACAAATCTTCCAGATCATTAAGGCAGCATTGATGCATCCAGACATGGAAGAATTGCCAACAGATTATACTGCTGGTGTAGACTTCCGTCTTAACAAAACATCAAAAGGTGGCTATGCAGACTACGGCACAAGTAATTGGGCACGTAGAGAGCGTCCACTAAGTGATGCTGAAATGCAGGCTGTTAATACACATGGATTGTTCAACTTGTCAGACTACTTACCTAAGAAACCAGGTGAGGTAGAACTAAAAGTTATGAGTGAAATGTTTGAAGCAAGTGTAAACGGTGAAGCGTATGACGCAGATCGTTGGGGTCAATATTTCCGTCCAGCAGGTATGGCAGCACGTACAGGTGATCCAAATGTAGCGGCAAGTGCAAACGCAACTGCTACAAGTCAAAGTGCTCCTGCACCAGCAGCAACACCTACTCCGGTTGCTGAAGAAGCACCATTTACTCCTGATCCGACTCCTGCACCAGCGGCAGAAGAAGCACCAGCAACAGGTGGTGGCGCACAAGACATTCTTGCAATGATCCGCGCACGTCAAGGACAGTAATACTAGCGGGGGAGCAATCCCCCACATTGCTTTTAGATTAGGAGAAATAACACATGGCATCAAAAGCATTTGATCCTACGAAGTTTCGCACTTCGTTAACTAAATCCATTACAGGCATGAGTGCAGGATTTAACGATCCTACTGATTGGATTAGCACAGGCAACTTTGCACTCAACTATCTTATCTCAGGAGACTTTAACAAAGGTATTCCACTAGGTAAAGTAACTGTTTTTGCAGGAGAATCTGGCGCAGGTAAATCGTACATCTGTTCAGGCAACATTGTAAAGGCGGCACAAGAACAAGGTATCTATGTCGTTCTTATTGACTCAGAACGCACTTGACGAAGCATGGCTACAAGCACTTGATGTAGATACTTCAGAAGATAAACTACTGAAACTTAACATGTCAATGATTGATGACGTTGCTAAAACTATTAGTACGTTTATGGCAGACTACAAAGCAATGAACGAAGAAGACCGTCCTAAGGTATTGTTTGTTGTTGACTCACTAGGTATGTTGCTAACACCTACTGACGTTGATCAGTTTAACAAAGGTGATATGAAAGGTGATATGGGCCGTAAGCCTAAAGCACTAACATCACTTGTACGTAATACCGTGAATATGTTTGGTAGTCACAACGTAGGACTAGTATGTACTAATCATACATATGCATCACAAGATATGTTTGACCCAGATGACAAGATCAGCGGTGGTCAAGGCTTTATCTATGCATCATCTATTGTAGTTGCAATGAAGAAGTTGAAACTAAAAGAAGATGAGGATGGTAACAAGACTTCAGAAGTAAACGGTATTCGTGCCGCTTGTAAGGTTATGAAGACTCGTTATGCTAAACCGTTTGAAGGAGTACAAGTTAAGATTCCATATGAAACAGGAATGGACCCGTATAGTGGGTTGTTTGATATGTTTGAAAAATGGAAGATCCTTGAGAAGCAAGGTAACCGTTACAAATATGTAACTGTTGACGGCGAAGAAATTTTAGAGTATCGTAAAAACTGGACTGGCGAACTACTTGACCGTGTTATGTCAGAGTTTGGTGAAAAGCATGAACATTTGGTAAATACCTCAGATGAGGCACCCGAAGTGGAGTCTCAACCTGAAGAGTTAATTGAGGAGTAATTATACAAATGTTAGACGAACGACAAATCTCTGAAGTTTGGTCCCTTTTTAAAGAGTACCTAGATAAAAAAAATACTGAAGTGGCTGCAGAAAGGTTCATAGACCTATTAGCAGATTACGGTGTTAGTGATGAAACACTAAAAGATTCATTAGGTACTGACAGTGTACTAGACAGTGCAATTTATTATTATCTAGATATGGACGAAGGGGATGTTTACGAAGACGACGAAGAATGGGATGAGTAATGGGTTGGTACTCTGAGATATCTAGAGACATTGGTAAAATAACTGATGCAATAAAATTTTATGATACAGAACTAATTGAAGCAAAACAAGAAGTAAAGTTATCTGGCAATGTTGAAAAAGCAGCCGCATCTTTACCAGGTATTGTGGAACATCGTTTTAATCAACTTCAAGAAATTGAAGCAATCTTAGAGTACTTAAACATTGAATTACGTAGGTTGCGTAGTTCATTTTTTAAGAAATATCTTGAAAACTATCAACGAGCTCTGTCAAGCCGTGACGTTGAAAAATACGTTGACGGTGAGGCAGACGTTGTTGACTACGAAAAGATTATCAACGAGTTTGCACTTATTCGTAATCGTTGGTTAGGAGTCTTAAAAGGACTAGACCAAAAACAGTGGCAGTTAACTAATATTGTTAAGTTGCGTGTTGCAGGAATGGAAGATGCAAGTCTTTAACAAAGAAACGTTAAGAAGATCAATAAGCACATGGCCAGAACTTGGCATAAATTATTGGAGTATAAACAAAAATGCTACTACAACATTTATGCATCACTTTGGCCAACTTGCCGGATTTAATTTGTCTACTGAGGCATTAGAAGGGCATAAAGCAAAGTTAGAGGCTAAAAAACAAGGACGTTTTATTAATGCCGAAACAGCATTATCCAACGGACTTAAAAACTTTTGCATAGTACGTGATCCTCTTAACAGATATCTAAGCACTTATGCAATGTTTAAATATCCAAAAAACAAATTGCAAGAACAAGCCGCTAGGAAATTAGGTTTTAATCCAGACTGGGACGCAACAACATTCTTAGATAAAATAGAATGGAAATGGCGCCGAGGCAAAGCAGGTAATAAACATTACTGGAAACAAGTATGGACATTGCCTGACGATATTACTAAAATAGATTATATTATCAAGTTAGAAAATTTAAAAGAAGAATGGCCGCTTGACATTCCTTTACCTACCTTTGTAGGCAATTCTAGTAGTCGTCCAGAAATAATTAATGTAGATATAGATTATGTTAAATTATTATATAAGGAAGACTATGATACCTTCAACTACTAATTTTCAAAATATTATTGTCCTCGAAGGAGACAAAACTTTAGAAAAGGCAATTTCTAAACAAGGCCTTAAGAATGTATTGGATTACGAAAATACTAATTTAGAAAAAGCATTTTCATTTTGCCGAAACTTTAGAACAGCAATTGATGTTGGAGCCAATTATGGTGTCCTAACATATCATATGGCAAAAAAGTTTAACAATGTACAAAGTTTTGAAATTGTAAATGATGTTAGGTATTGTTTAGAACAAAATGTAAAAAAATTTAATTTACACAATGTATCAGTTCATCCTTGCGGCCTTGGCGAACGAGAAGAAAGTGTAGCATTAAATTATAATCCTACTAGTACCTTTTCAACACATATTGCATATAATGAACAAGGTAATAGTTTAATTAAATCCCTTGATAGTTTTAATTTTGAGGATGTTGATTTTATAAAAATGGACGTTGAAGGTTTTGAATCCTTTGTTGTTTGCGGCGGACTAACTACTATTGAAAAATATAAACCTGTTATATTATACGAACGTAAAATCCATTCAGAACGATATGATAATCCAGTCAATGGTGTACTTGATTTGTTATCACCAATGGGCTATGAAGAATTAGATTATATTGGAAGCAAGAATGCTCTCATAGGTGTA
>Ga0222719_10002038_pt1 | contig 18904 bp, 9 predicted proteins | sample C33_34DmetaG_FD_165039 | JGI IMG/M metagenome (GOLD analysis project Ga0222719, IMG submission 165039) | Estuarine water microbial communities from San Francisco Bay, California, United States - C33_34D | ecosystem: Environmental > Aquatic > Marine > Unclassified | place: USA: California... | reverse complement strand
GTCGCTCAAGGAAACCTTCAAAGACGCGACAAACTACACACGCACCAACATGCAGCCGGCGATCGCGATTGAAGTGAGTAAACGAGCCGGAGAGAGTTTGGTCGATGTCGTGGCTGGGGTTCGACAAGCGGTAGAACTTGCCCGGCTCGACCTGCCCGCTGCCGTGAGCATCGATTATATCGCAGATCAATCGCCTCAGACGATTGAACAGATTGCAACGCTGCAGGGAAATATTTCTACAGCGATGTTCTTGGTTTTGACGGTCGTTGTCGCGGCAGTGGGTTTTCGCTCGGGTTTGCTTGTTGCTTTTGGAATTCCATTTTCGTTTTTGTTTGCTTTTATTTTTGTCTCCGCTTTGGGATACACCTACAATTTTATGGTGATGTTTGGGATGTTGCTCGGTCTCGGCATGTTGATCGATGGCGCCATTGTGGTAGTGGAGTTGGCGGACAGGAAGATGGCGGGCGGTGCCAACCCGAACCAAGCTTACCTGGATGCAGCGCGGCGGATGTTTTGGCCGATCTGCGCTTCGGTGGGTACGACGCTGGCAGCCTTTCTACCGCTTATGTTTTGGCCCGGGGTTACGGGACAATTTATGCGGTATTTACCGGTGACGGTGTTCGCCGTTTTGGCGGGCTCTTTGTTGTATGCACTGGTGTTCGCGCCCGTGCTAGGCGGACTTATGAAGCCAACTCAAGGTCGTAAGCAGGATCCGCTCTCAGAAGTGGGCGCAGCGTTCAACTACAGTTTCTTACCCGGGATAACGGGTTTATTTGGTCGTGTGCTTGGAGCGGCGACGCGTCACCCAATTTGGGTACTGACCATCACAGTGGGTCTACTATTTGGCATCATCCGCTGGTATGGCGTTGCGGGTAATGGGGCGCAGTTCTTCGTGGACGTGGAACCCAGTTTTACCGGGATAGCAGTCGGCACAAAAGGCAATTTCTCTGCTGTTGAAATGCGGGATTTAGTGACCGATGTCGAGCAACGTGTGGTGGCTGTTGGTGACATCCAAAGCATCTACACCCGAGCGGGTGGGGGTAGTGGAGGCGGCGCTGGTAGCGGACAAACCGGAGACGAAATCGGTTTTATGTTCATTGAGTTGACCGATCGTTTGACGCGAGAGCGAGATGGTTGGGCAGTCGTCGAGGGGTTCAGGGACGCGATAGCCGGAGTGCCGGGCGTTCGCGCAGAAATTAAAGAGCAAGAAAGAGGGCCTCCCGTAGGCAAAGATTTGCAAATACAGTTGCAAGGGCAAGACTTGCAGCAATTGGCGATCGAAGCCAAAAAGATCCGTGCCCACCTTGAATCGATGCAAGGGGTGATTGCCGTTGATGACACAGCCCCAGTTCCTGGAATTGATTGGGAGCTCACCGTAGACCGAGAGAAGGCAGCCATGATGGGCGCAGACGTGACGTCAGTCGGCTCAGCGATTCAGTTAATGACCAACGGCGTGCTAATAGGACGTTACCGCCCAGACACCGTGGACGACGAGGTCGATATTCGCTTGCGTTATCCGCAGGAGAGCAGGGGCTTTTCAAAGTTGGATGAATTGAGAGTCGCAACGCGAGAAGGACAGGTGCCGATCAGCAGTTTTGTTTCTCGTAAAGCGCAGCCGAAGGTGAGCACGATTTTTCGCCAGAATGGACAAAGGATCATGTACGTGCGCGGTAACGCCGCGCCCGGATATTTACCTGAAACGCTGGAGGCAGAAGTTGACGCTTGGTTGGAAACAGCCGATATCGACCAGGGCGTCAATGTTCGATTTCGAGGCGCCAACGAGGAGCAGGCAAAGACTTTAGGTTTTATTGGCTCCGCTTTTACGCTCTCTTTGATGCTGATGGGGATTTTACTGGTCACGCAATTCAATAGCTTCTATCAGACGTTTTTGGTTCTCTCATCAGTTGTCATGTCAACGGTCGGCGTCTTACTGGGTCTGATTTTAACGGGTCAGCCCTTTAGCGCCATTATGACGGGTGTTGGTATCGTAGCGCTGGCTGGGATCATTGTGAATAACAACATTGTACTGATCGACACCTTCAACGAAATGCGTAGAAAGCATCCAGAGTGGACGCTCCAACAAACGGCGACACACACCGGCTGTCTGAGGTTGAGACCTGTGTTTTTAACAACCTTCACCACCGGTTTTGGTCTGTTACCTATGGCGTCGGGCATTTCAATCGACTTGCTAGGTCGTTCTATCGAGGTAGGAGGGCCTATCGCTTCGTTCTGGATGCAGTTAGCTTCGGCGATTGTCTCTGGCTTAACCTTCGCAACGCTATTAACACTTATCGTCACTCCTGCAATGTTGGCACTACCCGAGGCGCTTTCCCAGGTTCGCAATCGGCTTCTTAATTTTAGGTCGCGTAGGTTTTCTGTCTCTGCCTAGGCAAGTTGCCGCACCAAAAGATCGGAAACGGGCAATGGGAGTAGAAAGCGGCGACAATGAGGAGCGGTGTCTGGGTTGACTGCCAACCACCCGGGTTAGCCAGCCTTGACTACATTGCTGCACCAAATTCGATCGGTATGCCGTCTGGTCCCAAAACGAACATCACGACGGCCAAATCACCGACGTTGTAGGGTTCGATAGAGATTAAGCCACCTTTGGCTAAAATCATTTCCCTGGTCTTATAAACGTCATGAACGACGAATTGCAGGAGGCTCATACCTTGCATTTCGTGCGGCATGCCAACAAGAGCAGGTCGGTCTTCGGGAACAGCATGTAGATTAATGGCGCTCTGCCCCAATTGGTATTGCAGGGGAACATTGTGGCTGAGTACAGGGGTCATGCCTAGAATGTCTTGCAAAAATTGTCCGCTTCGGCCGGGGTCAACAACCCCCAAATCAAAATGCATCCGAGTAAGGTCAGGTTGAATTGGGTCGTCGTTGTAAAATGACAATGTAAGGGAATTGCCCGCTGGGTCGATCGCATAGTATTGCGCGGGTCCAGCACTCGTCGATAGCGCGCTGGGCTCTTCAAGGTCATACATGTTGAATCTTGAAAAAATCGACTGCCGGCGAGAGTCCGGCAGTTGCAAATGCAGGCCTCGGATTCCACGAGCTTCAAAAGGATCGACGATTAGGGCGTTATCCGCGCTGGCGCCAACGATAAACTTAAGTTCAGTAGCGCCTCCATGGTATCGAATCATGTGGCGTCCGCCGGGAAGTTCAACATTGGGGATACGACGTAGGCCCAGCACGTCGCCGTAAAAAGTCTCGATAACGGATCCGTTAGAGACAGAAAACACCAAATTTAGGTGGTCCTCAACGAGCCCCAAAGGCAAATCCGTCTGTGGTTTCACGCGTCTTTCTCCTTAATGTTAAAACAGTATCGCAACACTCAAGGGTATCTCAATCGAGGACCTTATCGGTGGTAAAAGTTTGAGGTTTGATTACTATTGGAGAGGGTATCGTGCGGTTTTAGCGGTTTAAACGGTTTTTTTGGCGAAACGCTGTTGAGCTGTTGAATAGCAGGTGGATAGGTTGTGCTCCTTTCCAGCGTGTTAGGGGCAACTTGGGAAGGGATGCCCCTGGTTTCAGTTCAAATCTTGATAATGACGACAGATTAAGGCGGAACCAGCAATGAGGTTGAGAGAAGGCAGATAAAGATGGAGAGACCAGGACGGTCCCCACCTACGTGTCCATCGTCATGACTCGTGTTATTCTCGTAAAACTGTTGGTTTTGATAGATCAGGGTGGGCACCCTTGAGTTGGGGGCAACGAGTGAGATCGGCGCCGAAACCCGTTACGCAACGATACGGTGATGCTCGAGGGACGAAAATGCTGCCAGCCCGAAACAGATGGATCATTCCAGTAGTTTTTCAGCCTGGATTTGATCATTTCTAACTGTGCGAAATAGAGTAATCTCGCTGTATCTCAAGGATCCGCTCCGACCCCTGATATTTATAGCGTGCTGGCGTTCTCCAGACAGGGGCTAAGCTGTTGGCTGTGAGCGGATCAGAAACAATTAACCCGACAATAGTATGACGAGCAAGAAGCTAGTATGACGAAAGCAAACCCAGCGACTGATGTAGCATCAACCGAGAGCCCAGATAACCCCCTCAGCGAACCCTGCATCATGGTGATTTTTGGTGCTTCGGGAGATCTTACGAAGCGACTGTTGGTGCCCAGCTTGTATAACTTAGCCTGCGACGGTTTGTTGTCACCCAATTTTGCCGTCTTAGGTTCGGGTCGAAGCCAACTTGATGACGAGGCCTTTCGCGCCGCCATGGCCAGTGATACTGAGGGCCTGCGAGCTTTTCACACCCGTCATGAGTTTGATGAGCCCGCTGCTGACGAATTATTGGGTCGCTTTCACTTCCAAAGCACCAACATTGATGCTGAGGATTTTGCTGGATTGAAGCAGCGGGTCGCCGCCCTAGATAAGCAATACCAAGCCCAGGGCAACGTCCTGTTTTATTTTGCCATGGCGCCTCGGTTTTTCGGCGATCTGTGTGAAAATCTGTATAAAGCCGGGTTTCAAAGTGATCGCGGTTGGCAGCGCATTATCGTCGAGAAGCCTTTTGGTACAGATTTAGACTCCGCTCTGGCATTGAACAGAGAAATTTTGAAGTACTGGCGAGAAGAACAAATCTACCGAATAGACCATTATTTGGGTAAGGAAACGGTACAAAATCTGCTGGCATTTCGGTTTTCGAATGGGATGTTCGAACCGCTCTGGAATAATAAATACATCGATAACATTCAGTTTAATGTTTGCGAGTCAGTGGATGTCCAAGGCCGAGGGGGTTACTACGACCGGTCCGGCGTTTTGCGTGACATGATGCAGAATCACATGTTTCAAATGCTTTCTTATATCTGTATGGAGCCCCCAGGTTCTTTTGAGTCAGATGCGATTCGCAATGAAAAGGCTAAGTTGCTTGAGTCAGTCCGGATCTATTCCGATGCCGAGGTGGCTGAAAATGTCGTCCGCGGACAATATGGGCCGAGCTCAGATCGGACAGCTGAGGGCGTGCGAAAGCCAGGGTATCGAGAGGAGGCGGATGTTGACCCTGCTTCAAAAACTGAGACGTTCGCAGCAGCAAAATTACACATCGACAATTGGCGGTGGCAAGGGGTGCCGATTTATCTTCGTTCCGGTAAAGCCTTGTGGAAAAGAGGCACTGAGATCGTCATCGAATTCAAAAAGCCACCGGTCATGCTGTTTCAGGGTACTGAGATCGATCACCTGAACTCTAATCGACTGGTTTTTCACATCCAGCCCTATCAAGGTATTGATCTTCTGTTTCAGGCCAAAACACCGGGTCCTAGGTTGCAATTGCAGGGCGTTGATATGAGCTTTAGTTACGGTGAGGCGTTCAAGTCATCTCGCTATACCGGTTACGAAGTGATGCTTTATGCGTGCTCGCGTGGGGACGCGACGCTGTTCTCACGAGGCGACTTGGTGGAAGCCGCCTGGCGCATTGCTCAGCCGGTGCTGGATTATTGGACGTTAGCGCCGGCACCCGATTTCCCCAATTACACGAGGAATTCTTGGGGGCCTCAGTCGGCTTATGCCTTGCTGGAAAAAGATGGTCGGCGTTGGTTTGAAGTCGTGACGCCTGATGTGCTGGAGGAGAGTGCCTTATTCAAGGGTGCTGATCCGCTTTTGTTAAATTCTGTGATTTTGGCGATGCAACCGCAGACAGTCTCCACCGGTGAAATGATCCTTGAAGCCGGCGAAGTCAGTTCGGAAATGTACTTTCTGTGTCGAGGTGAGGTCGAAGTGCTCGATGCGAGAAACGAGACGCTCGATGAGCTTGGTGAGGGAGATTTTTTCGGGGAAGTGGGGTTGTTGATGGCGATGCCGAGAACAGCCAGTATTCGAGCAAAATCCCTGTGTGATTTGTTTGTATTAAGTAAAAAAGATTTCACCCGGATATTACGAGATCACCCGCAGTTCGCAGAAGAGATCCAGGCCATCGCCGAACAGCGTTATGCGTTAACCCTCCAGCTCGACTCGCTGATGCAGTAACTTAAATAGGCAGGCTAGGAGAACGGCTAAGTAGACCGTTCTGAGCGAAACGAGGTACGGGTGGGCTCAAAGTCGGCTGGGGAAATACGGCCACAATTTTGGGGGCCGCTGAAACCGGGCCGTTGGCAGTAAGGCAAGCTTAGGCATACTGCACGCTGACGCTGGATCTCTGGATCATCCTTGAAAGGGTCGAGCTTAACGCAGGCGAGGCTTAGGGTTTGAGTTAGCGATCAGTATTTCATAAGGTTGCCTACAGTTTTCATTCATCCATCAAAGAGGAGCTTGTATGGCTCAGCCGTTTCCTAATCATCCTCAGCTTCGTGGCAACTATGCGCCGATTAATTTTGAAGCGAATATTCAGGATTTGGTGATAGAGGGTGATTTGCCCGAGGGGTTATCGGGTTCTCTCTATCGCAATGGGCCCAATCCAAAGTACGCGCCGGTTGGGCCGTATCATTGGTTTGGTGGAGATGGCATGGTGCATGCCTTTCATTTTAACGAAGGCAGGATTGACTACGTAAACCGGTGGGTTGAAACCCCGAAGCAAAGAGCCGAAATGGCGGTGGGACATAGTGTTGCTCGAACGCGTAAAACTGATCCTGAAACGGGCAATGTCCTACCCGATCGTCAAAATGGTTTGGCCAATACCCACATTATCTGGCATGGCGAGCAGTTGTTGGCGCTGGATGAGGGGAGCCATCCCTTCCAAGTAGAACCGCACTCTCTCTCGTCGATTGGCTATTGTAGCCACGAGCCGCCGCTCGCCGGTGCGATGACGGCTCATCCCAAGATTGATCCGAAAACCGGCGAGCTGCATGGCTTTGGTTATATGACCGAATACGCAGGCAGTTCGTTGATGACGTACCATGTGTTGGATAAGGAAGGTAGGGTGATAAGGTCCGATCAGTTTGAAGCGCCTTACCCGGCAATGGTGCATGATTTTGTCATTACGCAGGATTATGTCTTGTTCCCATTGTTTCCGCTGACGTTCGATATGGCTCGAGCTGCGTCGATCGGTTCACCCTTTGCATTTGATGCAGCCGCAGGAACGAAAATTGGCGTGTTAAAACGGGGTGCGCCCGTGACGGATATCCGTTGGATCGAAGGTCCTTTGTGTTTTGTGTTTCATTACCAAAATGCGTGGAACGAAGGGGAGCTGATAACCCTAGATACCATCGAGTTCGCGGTTGCGCCGAATTTTCCCTTGGCCGATGGAAGCCTACCCTCTTATGCTGATGCACAAGGTAAGTTGGTGCGTTGGCACCTCAATGTGAAAAGCGGCGAGATACGACGGGAAACCGTGTTGGAAGTCGCCGCCGAATTTCCTCGAATAGACGAGCGATACACTGCGAGTCGCTATCGTCATGGCTATATTGCTGCGGCCTCAACTCGACAGCGTGGTGACGGCGGCCTGTTTCACGAAATTACTCATATCGATATGCAGTCGGGGGAGACCCAGACCTGGGATGCGGGGGTGGGAAATGGGGTTTCTGAACCGGTTTTTGTTCCAAAGTCCAAGACCTCAGCCGAGGGCATAGGTTGGTTATTAGCGACGATCTACAGGCATGAAAGTCACACCTCTGACTTGGTGGTTCTAGATGCCGCATCGGTGGCCTCTGGGCCAGTAGCAACCGCTCGACTCGATCACCGCATTCCTTTTGGTTTTCATGGCAGCTGGCGGAAGAATTAAAGTGCGAAAAAGGGAACAAGGTGTTTGAGTTTGGGCGCAAGCCCCCAGGCGAGGGTATCCGCTGATGGCAATTCAGCGGATTATCCCGCCTCGTTATTGCTCTGCGAGTCGACTAGATTGGCATTGAGGTATTGACGGAGTCCCTCGGTAAGGAGGTGCCGCATGACATGCCCGATGGCCTCTTCTGAACCTTGACCCAGTTCTGCTGCTAAGGGAACAGAAGGATAAACGTCACCATCTCGCCATGCCCAACGAGCATCCAAGTTGTAAATCCACTCGTTAGGGGTTGTTTGGCGGCAGCTCGCGCCAAAATACAATTTGCCCTCAGGCCAGGCGGCCTCAGATGACTTTGCCGAGTCCTGCAATTGTTGATCTTTAAGGGTCGCGTTCCAGGCGGCGCGAATGTCAACGGGGTCGATCGGGCACCGTGGAGAGATGCCGAACGATACCGCGACTGACTGAAAGTCTGCTTTCTTCAGGGGAGGCATGCCCTCGGCACCCGCAAGCGTAGGGGTCATCAGTGTGCCAATAAGTCCCAATATTGAACCCAATTGGCGGGGATGTCCCCGCAACCATCGGACAAACATGGTTCTAAAAAACGCGACAGAGCTTTGCAACAGATAGAGCAGTAGACAAGCGGTGTAGCAAGTGGCCAGTGCCTCTATCGCGCCGATTATCATCAGTAACGAAAGCAGAAATACCAGGACTAAAATCCCGGTTTGAAAAGTAAAGATGTGAGTCCGAAACAAGTCTGCGTATCCCGCTGCGCGAAGCTTCAACATTCTCTGGGGGAAAATGGTTAACCCAGTTGAAGCGTAGATGAGCAACGCGGCGGTAACGACTTGCCAGCTAAGTGTCGAGTCATGAATGTCAAACGCAGCAAAAGGAAGGAGGGCTGCAAAGAGTGCACCCAATCCCGAGAAGCTTAATAATTGAACCCGAAACTGATCTGGCTCGCTGAATCGGTCGGTCGATCGCTTCAGGCCAATGAGGACGGCGGAGAACCCCACAATTCCAAGCGCGACATCTGCAATAAGACCGAGTGCTTCAAAATTTGGTGTCACAAAGCTCCCTTGGTCGTAGGCCGAGCATCTGGCCCTGCATTCATTCAGAATCTATCACAGATAGACTTCAGATGCGGTGTTGGATCCATCCAGGCGAGTAAAAATGCGTGGACCAAGTACGCGAAAGTTCCTCGCGTCGCGGTAGGGTGCCAGACTGCAATCGTCGAATGCGGGCTGTCTGTGAAGGATAAGTGCTTTAACGATCGCAACTAAGGCGGCGGTCGGTGTCGTCAGTTTGCCTGTCAAGGCGGTGGCCGGCCTAGCAACGGGAGACGATGATTCTGAAGAGCTGAGCCAGGCTGCGTCCGAGCAAGAAACAAATCCTGAGCCCTCTCGGGAAAGCCCTTAACACGCGGTAACCATCAGGCACTAGGGTCAGGCTAGCGGCAGGCTCTTGGCGGGAAATGCTTGAGGCAGACGTCTAACGGCCAGTTCGCGAAACTTCTGATGATGAAGGCCGATTCCCGAAAGGACATCAGTGTCTTATACCCACAGCCTCGTTCAAAAGAATAGCATCAAAAATAGGTGTCTGATCGTCGGGACCTAATAACTACCCGCTAAGTAATCGATGCGACTTTCCATTGCTGATGAGAATTCGACATAGTGAACGTAGTCCTCTGGGAAACCTGTTTTGATCATCTCCCAAGTATCGACAATACCAGGATGCTGAAAGTAGGATGCGATATCTCCAGCAAAAGTGTCCCAGAATTCGTTGGGAATCAATTTTCGTTGGTGTTGCAGATGGACGTTGAACCAAACCAAAAAAATAGCGGTGACGCGTTGTACGAAAATTAATCGCTCGGCGTCGGTCAAGTTATCCAAGCCTTTCAAACCATAGTGAAAGAGCTTTCCGGCGGCGTCATCGAGAATCGTAATCTTCATAATTTGATTGGTTAGGTCGTTAATTGCAGCGCTCTGATTGGATGACGTGTTATCGCTGATCTGACGCGCCAAATAAAGGAGTGAGAAAATCACACCCAGCCCGCCAATGATTTCGCCTAGAGCGCCTAAAATTTCCCAGTTCATGTTGTCTTCCCGCTTGTGGTTTGAGATCAGGCTATCTCTCCAGGTGGCGCGGGTAAAGCAGGGTTTATTGATCGAGAATAAAGGCAAGCGCCCTGAGCCCATACGAGGGAAGTATTTTTTTGGAGGCCCTAGGTATCAACCGACCAGCATCGTGCTGACAGCCATCCACGGATTGCCAAGGATAGATGCAATTTAACCTCGATTCAGCCATGCTTAGTGCCTCACGGGTGAACAAGTGTCAGTCTTAATGGAAAAATTAGAGTGGGGCGTCAAAGCCAGTTTCAGAGCTTACGTGGAAGGGGCAGGGGGCTCGATTACCCTTACCGATGGGGCCGTTCGAATGGAGGATGGTACGTATGCTTTTAGTGCCATACCCGGTGGCAATTTAACCATCGCGGCGGATGGGAGTGCAGAAGGTGCACAATACTTTGAGGGTACCGTCGTATTTGAGGCACATGGGGGCATGCTGAAATCGACGTTAACTGAGCTGGCGATCGAGGCAGGTCAAACAGGTTTGATGCTAACCGTGCTTGAAGGGCCCACGAATACGGGCCGGTGCGCGATTGCTGAATTGGGCCCCGTCGAGGTCCGAGACGATGGCATCATGGTGGCCCAAACCCAAATCACAATGGACGGCATGTATCAGATCGCAGATCACTATCCACCGGGCACTGAACTGGATCCCATCACGCTCAGCTAGGTTGCCGTGATGAGTCAGCACCGGGGCAGGTGAGTGGCTGTGTCGCCAGTCAGTCAGGTCACCTTCTGGTCAGTCATTTGCTGAGGCTTGAAGGTTGAGGGTAAAGGGTAGGATCTAGGGTCTAGGTCAGCGCTTTTTTTAATTCAATTTCTTCATCCACGATATTGCCGGTTCTGCGGTAACCCAAATTTTCGTAGAATTCGATGGCACTTTTGTCGTCGTCAACCACCGATAATAACAAGAACGCTCGGTTCAATGCTCGACAACGTTGCTCGGCAAAGATCATGGCAGCGCGGCCGTGACCTTTACCTTGATGTTCCTCGGATACCATGAGTCGCCATATGTAAAACCCGTCAGGGGATTCGTTGGTTTCAAGGATATGGTTGGGATGTCCTAAATCGATGAAGGCAATCAGTCCGATCGCCGAGCCCTCGTGCCAGAGGCCGTAAATTTCGCTTCCGGGCTCAAAAATCGATTGCGCCATGGTCACCGCGTTGGGTGCAACGTGATGCTTTTGATGTTGCGCAACGCTTAAGTTGATCAGGGGTAGCACGGTGTCAGCGCTTAATCGCGTAAATTCAGTCATGTAGAGTAGGGCCAAGCTGGCTGTTCAACATAAGTTACCACTAGGGTAATCGCAAGCAGGTTCTGTTTCAAAAGGGGGGCGTCATGATCGCGCTTCACCCCTGGGCGATCGAAAAACCAACGAACACTGGGTTGTCGTCAAGGATTCGATTATGCTTGAAACCGTTTTTGCAAGACGCCGCTGGGTAATAGCGACTTAGTATTGGGTATTGGGTATTGGGTATTGGGTATTTAGTGCGAGCCCAATAAAACGGGTCTAGATGAGGAAAACATTATGTTTGCGATGACGCAGTTGTTAACAAGGGCAGCCCAGGTGAACGGTCAAGGTTTGGCAACCCATGACCACGATCGACAGCAGACTTGGTCAGAGCTTGCGCAAAAAGTTCGTCGATTCGCCGGTGGTTTACGAAAGCTTGGCGTTGATAACGATGTGTGTGCGGCGGTTCTAGCGCTCAACAGCGATCGATACTTTGAGTTTATGTTCGCAGTGCCCTGGGCAGGCGGTGTGTTTCAACCCATCAACACGCGACTGGCCGGGCCGGAAGTGGTCTATTGGCTCAACGATTCTGGGGCGGAGGTGTTGCTGGTTGATAGGACGTTTGCTCCGCTACTGGCAGAGATCAGAGGCCAACTCGAGCATCTTCGCCATGTCGTGTTCATTGATGACGGTGAGCTTCCTGAGGGCTGTGTTGCCTACAGTGAAGTCGTTTCAGCAGACCCGTTGGAGGATGCTGGGCGATGTAACGATGATATCGCTGGTCTCTTTTATACCGGGGGTACAACAGGTCGCTCTAAAGGCGTCATGCTCTCGCACCAAAACTTGGTATCCAATGCCCTACAAGCGATGTCCATTATTTCGTTGAAGCCGGCGGATAGAATCTTACATGTCGCGCCGATGTTCCATATTGCCGATGCTTTTGTTTGTATGATGTCGGTGTCCATAGCGGGTTCAAATTATTTTCAACCGGCATTTGACCCTGTTGCGACCATGCAAGCGATTGCCAGTTACCAAATTGAACGGGTACTTTTGGTGCCCACGATGATAAACATGCTGGTGAATCATTCGGAGGTGGATGATCACAATCTGACCAGTCTACGGTCAATTCTCTACGGCGCATCACCCATGCCTGAGGCGGTTATCAGGAAGGCAATGGAAAAAGTACCGGGTACTGAATTTGTGCAAGCTTATGGCCAAACCGAAGCGGCGCCTGCGATTACGGTGTTGTCGCCAGAGCGTCACACCTTTGAGGGACCTTTGTCCGGTAAGATTAAGGCTGCGGGTCAGGCGTTGCCTGGAATCGAGCTGTCCATCCGAGATGAGCAGGATCAACCGGTTGAGGCCGGTGTGGTAGGAGAGGTTTGTATGCGCGGTGCCAATGTGATGTTGGGATATCGCAACATGCCAGATCAAACTAGCAAAACCATCGTGGATGGTTGGTTACACACGGGAGACGGCGGCTATATGGATGAGGATGGCTTCCTATTCATCGTTGACCGAGTTAAAGACATGATTATCTCCGGGGGTGAAAACGTCTATTCTGCGGAGGTTGAAAACACCCTGTACCAACACCCTGCTGTCAGTCAATGTGCGGTGATTGGCATTCCGAGTGAAAAGTGGGGAGAGCAGGTGCACGCTATCGTCGTTCTTCACGAAAACACAGAGGTCACGGAAGATGAACTGATCGCCCATTGTAAAAGCCTCATTGCTGGGTTTAAGTGCCCGCAATCAGTGAATTTCCAGACGGCGGCGCTACCGCTTTCAGGCGCAGGCAAGATTCTTAAGACCGAGTTGCGCAAGCCTTATTGGGAAGGGGGCGAGCGTAACGTCAACTAGCTGGTCTGGTGAGTCAAGCGGGTTAGGGCTTCAATCGACAAGATCGCTGGGGTTTTGGGGTAGGGAAATCTTTGGGTTGGTCGTGCGCGCTTGATGCTGTCTCGATCAGATCAATCGTCGAAGGTGTGGCTGGGATTCGGAAGTGAGCCTTGCCCTTATCGCTCACTGGTTAGGAAGCCGTGGCGATTTAGGTTCTGAGTCAGAGTAGCTTCCTTTATGGCAGGTTGCGGGGTGAGGTTTAGCGGTTGTTGGGAGTTTGATCGGGCTGGCCGGTTTCTGAGTTACCGTCGGGCCTTGTGTGAATCGCGGGGCTTTTGGGGCTGAGCTTAAGGGCTGCTGTTGGAGCACGTGGGTGCTCAAGGCAGGCTGAACACAAGGCTAACGAGGCCAGCCCTTGCGGGTGATTGATGAAATGATTGATACTCTTACCCGTTGCGGAGGGTAACCAAACAGCGTCAAACCAACGAGACAATGGGGGAGTGATGACGGTACTAAGGCAAGATTTAAACGGACCCAGGGTGAGGGTGTTTCACCAAGGTCCATCGATCGCGGCGTGGATCCTGCTGCTGGTGAGCTTGGTGTTATCCACGAAAATAGTCGCCAAAGACTCAGAGCATGAAGGTTATGAGTCAGTGTCCTATCCTCTCCAAGTGCTTTGGGGAGACACCCACCTGCACACGACGAACTCCCTCGATGCCAGAGTTCTCGGTGTCACCTTGGATACTGAGCACGCTTACCGATTTGCTCGGGGCGATAGGGTGGTCACCACCACGGGGATTACCGCACAGTTGGCTCGGCCGTTAGATTTTTTGGTGGTCTCTGATCACTCCGATGCGATGGGCGTGGTTGATCAATTGATCCAAGGTCACCCCGCGTTGATGAAGGACCCGGAACTCAAAGCACTGCAAAAAGAGTTGGCCAAAGGCGGGCAGATGAGCAGCGAGGTGGTTGGGGTAATTACCGCGGTCTTAATCGATGATTACGAAGGCCCCTTGATTAATCAAGAAGTGATGCGATCGGTCTGGGAAAAATACGTTGATACCGCCGATCAATATAACGAACCGGGCAAATTTACCGCGATGATCGGTTATGAATGGACACCAACGCAAAGTGGCGATAAGTTGCATCGCAATGTCTTGTATCGGGGCGATGCGACCACCGCTCGACAGCTACTGCCCTATACGGCAAATCAAAGTAGGAATCCCCAGGATCTTTGGCGTTGGATGGCGGACTATGAAGCGAAAACCGGCGATCAAGTCCTCGCTCTGGCGCATAATGGTAATTTGTCGAACGGCCAGATGTTCCCTGTTGAAGTGAATCCTAATACGGGGCTCGCCATCGATGCTGAGTATGTTCGGACAAGAGCCCGCTGGGAACCCCTATTCGAAGTTACTCAAGTTAAGGGGGACAGTGAATCTCATCCTTACTTGTCGCCAAACGATGAGTTTGCTGATTTCGAAATCTGGGATCGTGGGAATGCGAGTTTAGCCATTCGAAAGACGCCGGAAATGCTCAAATACGAGTATGCTCGTGAAGCGCTAAAAAATGGTCTCAAACTCGAGCGGCAGTTGGGGACGAATCCTTACCAATTCGGGATGGTCGGATCAACCGACAGTCATACCGGATTGTCGACTGCCGATGAAAATTATTGGTTTGGTAAATTTCCCAAGGACGAACCGAATCCTGGACGAGCAGATGCACCGATGGTGCGTACAGGGACGCCCGACAATTGGCAAACTTGGGAAATGAGCAGCTCAGGCTATGCGGCGGTATGGGCCAGAGAAAACACTCGAGCCTCAATCTGGGATGCGATGAAGCGCCGGGAAGTCTATGCGACCACAGGACCGCGTATGACGGTGAGGTTCTTTGGTGGCTGGCAGTTTGCAGCGCTGGATGCCACCTCGAGTGAACTGGCGACCATTGGCTATACCAAGGGCGTTCCGATGGGTGGCACGATCACGACGGCAACTGCCAACCAAGGTGTTAAAGACTCGGCAGCACCTAGTTTTTTAATTGGAGCCCTGAAGGACCCCTTGAGCGGAAACCTTGACCGCATTCAGATCGTTAAGGGTTGGCTGGATGCAGAGGGTGAAACCCACGAGAAAATATTCGACGTTGTTTGGAGCGATGAGGATCGACGTGCGATAGACGCATCAGGAAAACTCACGCCGGTGGGTAACACGGTCAATATTGCCGACTCAACCTGGCAGAATTCAATCGGGGACGCGCAGCTGATGGGGTTTTGGCGAGACCCTGAATTCAATCCCGCTGAGCCTGCTGTGTATTACGCCCGGGTGATCGAAATTCCAACGCCGCGCTGGACCGCCTTCGATGTCAAATTGCTCGGGGACAAAATGCCAGACAAGACGCGCTTTGTGATCCAGGAGCGTGCCTACACCTCACCGATTTGGTATTCACCTGACTGATACCAGCGTGGTGAGGGCCGCCCCAGCGGCAACATTAACGCCTGCAAAGAAGGCTGGATGTATGGTCATGAGGTCAAGTTGGCTCTCGTGCTTGGAACACGTCGGCTGATAGAAAGATTGAGGCTGCCCAGCAAGGATTCCGAGTAAGGGTATCGACGCTCGCAGCGACTTCCGAAGCCCTGAGCGCACAACCTGAGCGCACAAATAGCTAAGCTAGCCAACGAAATTCGAAGGATTAGGCGCTATCGCTTGGGCAATGTGGTCGGACAAAGGGAAGAGCGACAACACAGCACTTGAACGCAAGGAAGCAAGCGTTAAAAAGTGGCCAAGATAGAATCGGGCCTCCAAACTGCCGCGACAAAAGCAGAAGGGCGCCTCATAGCTCGCGCATCAGCCTCGGCTTAAAGTCAGCTCAGCCAAGGTTTCTCTCGGTAGAAAAAATTGGGCAATAGGGTTTTGTCTTCCCATTCGTGATGGAAGACCTTGGTCAGTGAGCCTCCAGTGGGAGGAACTACCCAGCTCCACTTAGCCCAGACGTCGCGCTCGGCATGGGTTTCTTCGGTCACAAATCGCATAAAGGAATCTGACGCTTCGTGATGATCCATGATGGTTACATTGTTGATATCAAAAGAATAAAGGACCGCTCGGTTCAGCTCTAATTGCGCCCTATCTTTCCAGAGGGTTCGCTCACGGCTTGTGTCCAATCCCATTTTAACGGCAATAGCATGGGTTAAATCGTAACGATCACTGTCGGTGAAGTTGCGAGCCCCGATCTCGGTTTCCATGTACCAGCCGTTGAAGGGTAGGGCGCCATAGAGGACCCCGCCTAAGCGCATCTCGACATCGCTGACGGCAGGTAACGCATACCACTTCAACGACAAGGTCTCGAACCAAAGGTATTCAGGATGGGTAATGGGGACTTCGAGGCAGACGCTTTCAGGTATGGCGTGCAGATAAAGGGGGTGACCTGGCGCATCGATGACCAATGGAAGAATATCAAAAGCTGAAGCATCGCAGGGTCGTTGCCAACCGTGTTCTAGCGCAATTCGAGTCAATTCGCTATTGGCGGAGTCTCCAAGAATTTGGCCGTCGACATCGTACCCTGCGTAGCGGATCAGTTGGTTATTCCAGATTCTGGGTCCGCGCGCTTCGGGTCGATCAGGCGCGAACACGGTCATGGTCGGACGTAAGTTGCCACCATTGGTTGCGATCTTGATGTGTTCAACCAGTGTGTCTGCCATGGCTTGGGGTTGGGTCAGGTGCCGGTAATCCCGAACGTCTAGGCCCCGCCAAAACTGGCGACCCACGCATCGAGCGCTGTTCCTCCAACAAAGCTGAGCGCCGTAAGCGAGTTCTTCCTGAGTATGATCGTAATAGCCCTTTTCAGCGATTGAGCTTCTCACTTCAAGCCATCGCGCATCAAACAACTTAGCCATATCAAGCTCAGTATAGACTTGCTTCAAAAAGGACTCAGCTTCCTCAATGAGAGTAGCGTTTGACTCTGCACTGAGTATTTTAAAATCGCTGGCTGATGGCTTTTGGCACGACGCTTCGGCAGTCGACGCACTTGTCCTGGGTTCGCCGCCAGCCTGATGAAAAATCTCGATGTTTATCAGCGACTCAGAGACGCCGAGGGATAGTAAATGAGCCTTGGTGGCATCCAAAAATGGCGTTGGTCCACACAAAAAAATGGCATCCCAGTTGTCACCAGCCAGGAGGGTTGAAAGGCTGGTTTGATCTAAGTGGCCCGCTTGGCCAGTAATCCGGGTGTCGAAGCTGAGTGTTTCATGAGCGGCTGAGAGGGCCTTCAACCGTTCAACGAAAGTAAGCTGCTCATCACGACTGATGGAGAGGTGAATGCTAACTTTCTGCGTGAGAGGTGACGAGTTCGCGATCGCCTGCGCCATCCCCAGCGCCGGGGTAACGCCGATACCCGCGACAATATTAAGTACCTTAAGCTGAGTTTGCTGATCCCAGAAAAATTGGCCTTGCGGTTCGCTCACTCGAATCACTTGCTCGTGCAGGTTAGAGGCAAAAAAGCGTTGAGACATTTGTCCCATAGCTTCCTTCTTGACGATGATTTCGTAGGCTTCGCTGCCAGAAGGCGAGGTCAGGGTGTAGCTACGCTCAACAAACGCATTACCAATCAAACATTGCACCGAGATGTGTTGTCCGGGGAGGTGGGATGCTGTCTTTTTAAAAACAGGTTTGAGATGGATGGTCCGATACATCGGGTGACTGTCATCCTCGACCCGAACTTCGGCAAGGGACCAAATGTCTTCACCCATCAAGGCATTCACTTTTCCCGCACAGCCCCCACAAACGCCCCCTGCACCCGCCGGGAGCCCCTGATCTGGGGGTGGGGCATCAATAATGTCCTGAAGCGAGAGTTGTAAGCAGTTACAGACGATGTCACCCATCGCGCAAGCGCGCTCGTTGACGTCTAAATAGAGTTGTCCACGGCCTAGGAAGAGTTCCTGCCGCCAGGGACTTAGCGAGCTCTGATCAATCAGAAACTGTTGTGCTTTAGGCAGGTCATTCCAGGCACCTTGGACGTCAATGGAGCGAATCATGTTCGCTTCGTTTAACCCCAATTGGATGGACAGAGGCCCGTTCCCGTAGGTGAGAGTCTCGAGAGTTTGCTGCTCATCTGCAAATTGAACGAGGTAAGATTGGTGCTCAGGGTCCAGGGAACCGATGGCCAACTGCCCCGTCGGGAGGTGGAAGGTCGAGTTAAATATTGATCTACCGTCGACTTGAGTTACATTTTGAGTCGACATAACGCCGCCAGCCAGGGCATAAATGCTGCTCAAGACTCCGATGAACTCAGCCAATGCTGGATCCGCTTTCAACAGCGTTGTAAATAGTGCTCGAGGTATCCTCAGTAACGTACAGTCAGTTTCTGTCTCAGCCGTGGCGGAACGCATTCCATCGCCGTCGCCGGCAATCTCTCCAAAACTGTAACCAGACTGAATGTGGCCGATTTTTTTGTGGGTCTGACCGACTTGTCGGATGATGTTGACCTGGCCAGAGATGACTAAAAAGACATCATTACCCTCGTCTCCTTGCTTAAAAATCGACGTATTCGCGGTCAGTTCAAGGCGCTCGCATTGGGCGAAAATGTCTTGATGTGAGATCGCAGCAACGATGGGCGATGCTAGGAACCGGTTAGCTTCGGCTTGGAAATTGCCAATCCGATCAATCTCAGAGTGTAGCTCAAGGTTTTTGTGCATGACTGAAGCAAAAATCTCGCCGGGTAGCCGGAGTAGGGTCGATGGCTCGAGGGTCGTTACGCTGGCGGTTCTGCGGTTTTGGTTTCTGGCCAGTGTCGATTGCTCTCCGAACAAGCGAACAGGCTCTAATCTGGCTAGGACGACGTGATTACCCGTGGGGCTCTGTTGGGTAACTTCAAGCGCTCCGGTGACCAGCACATAGGCATCATTACCCTCAGCGCCCTCTTGCAGCAGCGTCGTGCCCCCTGTTAACTCGATGAGCGTCGAATGCGCATTCAAGGCTTCGAATTCGGTTTCAGAAAGTGCTCCAAATTGAGTGACTTGGTGCAGGACAGCGGCGCGATCGGCTTTATTCATGGTGTGGTTTTCGGC
>Ga0222719_10002037_pt1 | contig 18908 bp, 21 predicted proteins | sample C33_34DmetaG_FD_165039 | JGI IMG/M metagenome (GOLD analysis project Ga0222719, IMG submission 165039) | Estuarine water microbial communities from San Francisco Bay, California, United States - C33_34D | ecosystem: Environmental > Aquatic > Marine > Unclassified | place: USA: California... | reverse complement strand
ATCTTTTCATTGCTTCGCCATCTTGTAACATTTGACCAAAGTCCATCATATAATTAGACCAGCCTGTAAATGAAGATGTAAGCATTACATTTCTTCTTGGTTGAACACGAACATCATATCCATAACCATCAGCAAATTGACCTTCCTTCTTAGCTCCTCTAAGATCACCGTCTGTTGGTAGCCAATGTGTAGCAATAAATTCACCCTTGCTGTTGTATTCTGCAAGTCCTGTTCTACCACCATTATCTTTATTATTTGATAAGCCAGATACTATTATTCTGCCTGGTAGCGCATAAAATGTATGTGGGCCTACGATTCCGCCTGTTTTCTCAACGAAATCTGTAATAACTTTATGAAGGGTTGGTTTTCTTGGGTTTGAGTGAACGTCAAAGATAAAAATTTTGTTACTATCTAATCCGCCAGCCATAGATAATGCCTATCATCACTTAAGCCTGAATGATGAGCTTCGTTTCTACCGCCAACTGAAAGCACACTTACTACTTTAGCGTAAGTTTTTGATTTAGGATTAACATCGATTGTAACTAGCTTGTCTTGTTCGTCACCAAGGCCTTCAACACCCAAAGTCCAAACATAAACGTAGTCTTCTTGACCTACAATTTTAGCCATATATGGAGACATGCATGTCTCATCCGCAACAGTTACTGAACTTATTGCTAGTAAAATTGCTCCAAGTATTGAAACTCCAAACTTTCTTAAATGCATAGCTTTTCCTCATTCGTTATAGTTCTTGAATATTGTATTATGAACGATTAAGCTTTAACGTCAAGGCTATAAGACAATATATTGACAGCTTTCGCATCAATGACATCTAAAGCTTTCGTATTAATTATAATTATAGTCTAATATTGTGATAATTAACTATATTGAGATAAAAAAGGGGCGCATTATGAAAATTTTAAACTTAAGAAAACACATTAAGTATATATTCTTAATATATGTTTTAACATTATGTAATTATGCAAACGCTGAAATTGGAGGTGACTTTACTCTCAAAGATCAAAATAACAACATCTACACCCTTTCGCAATCATCTAAAATTAAAATAGTATTTTTTGGCTTTTTGAACTGCCCAGATATTTGTCCTACGGCTCTCTCAGAGGTCTCTAGTTTATTAAATAAACTTGATGGCTTGTCAAAGAATATTGAACCAATTTTTATTACCGTAGACCCTACTAGAGATACGCCCGAATTATTGAAAAACTATTTAGCTTTTTTTGACGAAAGAATAATAGGCTTAACAGGCACACAAGATCAAATTGAAAATGTTTCGAACCAGTACCATGTTTATTATAGCTACCAAAATAAAGATGAAGTTGAAAACTACACTGTTAATCATACTGCTAATATGTATTTGCTTAATAAAGATAATAATGTTGAAAAGATTTTTATGCCTGGCACACCGTTTGAAGAATTTTTCAAATATGTAAATAGGTATTTAATGAAAGATGTAAAAAATCTGCCGTTACAATAATCAAACTATTTCTTAATTATTTTATATAAAAAACAAAAAGTTAATACAGACAGACTTCCCAAAATAGGTAGAATGCTATGATTACTAATCCCCTTAAAATTTTCGGAAATAAATATATCTGTTAAAATCATATCACCTGCAATCCAACCTAATAACGCAGACCCAAGATAGATAATTATTGGAAATTTATCAATAAGTTTTAAAATAAAACTACTTCCCCACATTATTATTGGGACACTAAGCAATAAACCAAATAATACGAGGTACATATTGCCATCAGCCGCAGCTGCAATTGCCACTGAATTATCTAAACTCATAACAAAATCCGCTATTATTATAGTTCTTATTGCACCTATTAAATTTTTTTCTTGACTCACATTAATAATATTCTCTTTATTATTATCAAGAATAAGTTTAGCTCCTATCCAAAGTAAAAGGATTCCACCTGCAATCTTTAGACCAGAAATCATTAAAAGTGATGTTGCAAAAAAAACCATTATCACTCTTAAAACGATAGCTCCCATGGCGCCATAGAATATCCCTAGTTTTCTTTTGTTTTCTGGAAGATTCTTACAAGCAAGGGCAATAATAATTGCATTGTCACCACCTAAAATAATATCTATAGCAATAATTTGCAATATTGATATAAACGTGGCGTTGTATAAAATTTCTTCCATTTATAAATTATTTTTTTTATTTATCTAAATTATTACTAGTGCTTTCAGAACAAAATATTGTTCTGTTTAAATTTTGTCAACTTTTGAAGCTAAAATAAAATCACTTTCCGCAAGACCATTAATTGCATGCGTATATATTTTAATTTTTGCATAACCCCAGCCAAAAGATATATCTGGGTGATGTCCTTCTGATTCAGCAATATCACCAACCTTGTTAACAAAATTTTGACTACTTACAAAATCATTAAAGGCAAACTCTTTAATTAAATAATAATTGCTCTTCTCGTCTTCTTTTGCAGACCAATTATCAACTTTTTTCAAATAATTATTAATCTGGTCTAAATCAAAAGCAGGTATTCCACCTTCACAAGGGATACATTTTTTATTAGATAGTTCTTCAGTCATAATTTCTTAAATGGTTAATTAGATATAGTTTTAAAACATAACATATTGCAATTGTAAGGGCTAGCTATTCTTAATTGCAAATGCAATATCTATTGCCTGCTTGTTTTGCCAAACATCATGGACTCTGAAAATATTAATATTTGATATCACTCCCAATGCTGACGTTGCGCACGTTCCTGCAACTCTATCCTCTGGATTATTGTTACTAGATACTTCGCTAAATATTTTTTTTCTACTTGTGCCTAAGAGAGTATGGTAACCAAGATTTGCAAATACGTCTAAATTTTTTAAAATATCTAGATTATGTTCTGTTTTTTTTCCAAAGCCTATTCCTGGATCTAAAATAATTTTTTCTTTTTGAATTCCTAAATTGACCGCTCTATCAGCTTGAAGGTTTAAAAACTTGACTATATCAGAAATTACATTGTCATAAGTTGGGTTGTCTTGCATTGTTTTTGGAGAACCTTGCATATGCATTATACAATAATAAAGATTATGTTTAGCGACTAAAGCCATCATATTATCATCATCTTTCCCCCCACTAACGTCATTTATCATCTCAACGCCAAGGCTTATTGCCGCTTCTGCTACTTCTGAAGATGTTGTGTCAACACTAATAATTACACCTTCAGGCAAATTAATCCTTAATTGTGATATTACATCTATGATTCTTCTTTTTTGTTCGATTGGTGAAACTCTCTCAGATCCTGGTCTAGTAGACTCACCACCAATATCTATTATTGATGCACCTTGCTCAACCATTATCATAGCCTTGTCAACCGCTGATTTAGAAGATGGGTATGAGCCCCCATCAGAAAAACTATCAGGTGTTACATTTAAAATACCCATAATTATTGGTTTCGTAAAATCTAAACTATATGACATTTTTATTATTTCCCAATGTTAAAAATATTAATTTCTTCGCCTAAGTCTAAAGACATTAGATCTCTAGAAAAAATTACATCCCCAGAATAATTTTTCCTAATTTCTGAGAGAACCCTCTCTTCGCTGATACCAAATAATAACGCATGATTTAATATAGTCAATTTAGGCTTGCATAAACTAAGTATTTTTACTAGCTGCTCAATGCTGGTATGTGTACTAAAAACTTTTTTCAACTTGTGGTTGCTTTCGTATATCTTAGGTGAAGCAGCAATAACTTCATGTATTAATATGTCTGCATTCATAGAATTTTTTATAACGTTTTCAGAGTATGTTGTGTCTCCAGAGTATACAATACTTTTATTTTTATAGTTTATTTTAAAACCATATGAGTTATCAATATGACCATGATTGTTTGTAAATTCAATTATTTCTATATTATTTGACTTGTGATTTCTTTCTGAAAATTTCAAACAATTTAATTTAGAATAATTATTTTCTTTGTATCTATATTTAATATCCTCTGAATATGACTTCATTAAATTATCACAAAATGATTTTATGCTATTTGGTCCAAAAATATTAATATCTTTTTTTCTCTGCCATAAATTACTTGTTAACCACAAATCAGCAATTCCAATAATATGGTCATAATGCATATGAGAAATGAAAATATTACTAATTTTTGAGAAATCATTCCCAATTTGATTAATCCTTAATGCGGAACCTCTTCCAACGTCAAGCAACAACTCTTCATTAGCATATTTTATTAATACTGAAGGTCCAAGCTTATTAATATCTGGTCTAGGTGTGCCGGTTCCAAGGAAAGTTATATTGATAATATCGCTAGCGTGCGCATTACTAAAAAATAATAAAGCTATTAAAAAATATTTAATCATTTGTATCAATTTTTAAAACTGCCATAAAAGCTTCTTGTGGCAACTCTACTTTACCAACCTGCTTCATTCTTTTTTTTCCTAGTTTTTGTTTTTTAAGTAATTTCATTTTTCTTGTTACATCCCCGCCATATAATTTTGCTGTCACATCTTTTCTATAAGCCTTAGTGGTTGCTCTTGATATTATTTGTGATCCAATTGCTGCTTGAATAGCTATATCAAAGTTTTGTCTTGGTATAACATCTTTCATTCCATTTACAAGTTTCCTGCCAATACTTAAAGATCTAGATTTGTGTACGATTAAAGATAACGCGTCAACTTTTTCACTATTTATTAATATATCTAATTTTTGTAAGTCAGACTGCTCGAACGAATGAATATAATAATCAAATGAGGCGTATCCTTTAGTACAAGATTTTAACTTGTCAAAAAAATCTAATACAACTTCGTTTAATGGGAGATAGTATTCTATAAGTGCTTGGCCGCCTGCGTACGAGATTTTTATCTGCTTTCCTCTTTTCTGTTCACAAAGTGTTATTACGTTTCCGATGAACTCATTAGGTACTAGCATAGATGCAGAAATTATTGGCTCATGAATTTCTTCTATACTTGATGGGTCTGGAAGAGAGCTTGGGTTATCAACATTAATAGTTTTTCCATTTTTTTGAATTACTTTATACATAACTGTTGGAGATGTGGAAATTAAGTCTAGCTTATACTCCCTTTCTAATCTTTCTTGTATTATTTCCATGTGTAGCATGCCTAAAAAACCACATCTAAATCCATGGCCTAAGGCTTTTGATGTTTCGGGTTCATAGTCGAACGACGAATCATTAAGCTCAAGTTTTTCCAAAGCGTCCCTAAAATCTTTATAATCATCACTATTGATTGGGAATAAACCTGCAAAAACTTTTGGTTGAATCTCTTTAAACCCATCAAGTGGTTCGCTATCAATGTCGTCAGATAGCAGAACAGTATCTCCAACTTTTGCAGACGCAATGTCTTTGACTCCAGCTACCAAATACCCAACTTCTCCCTCATTAATTACTTTTAACTTATTTTTTTTTGGTGAATAACATCCTAGTTCTTCTACTTGGTAAACTGCATCAGTTGATGCTAATTTAATTTTTTGTTTTAAATGAAGAGATCCATTCATTACTCTAACTAGAGAGACAATACCTAAGTAATTATCAAACCAAGAATCTATTATGAGTGCTTTTAATTTTGTACTGCTTGATTTTTTAGGAGGTGGAATTTTATCTATAATTGATTCCAGAAGATCTTCTACACCAATGCCTGTTTTTGCACTTACACCTACGGAATCTTTAGTTTCAATACCAATAATTTCTTTAATTTGATTTTTAACTGTATCTTGATCTGCGGATTGTAAATCAATTTTATTTAATACTGGGAGAATCTCTAAATCAAGTTCAATAGCTTTATAGCAGTTAGCAACACTTTGTGCTTCAACACCCTGAGAAGCATCAACAACTAAAAGCGCTCCCTCACACGCCGCTAGCGATCTTGAAACTTCATATGAAAAATCAACATGCCCAGGTGTATCTATTATATTAAATTGATAGGTTCTTCCGTCTAATGCCTTATAATATAATCTAACACTTTGAGCTTTTATAGTAATGCCACGCTCTTTTTCAAGATCCATGGAATCTAAAATTTGCGAACTCATTTCCCTTTCTGACAAACCACCACATATCTGTATAAATCTATCTGCTAAAGTAGATTTTCCATGATCAATATGGGCTATTATAGAAAAATTTCTAATTAAATCTTTATCAATCTCCGACATCTATAATTACTCTATTTTAATAGCAAGATAAATTGAATTTCCTTGAGACCTTCTTACTAATAACGAGGCGAAATCTCCTTTTTTCATTTTTTTAATAATGCCCTCAAATTGCTTAACGCTCATGACATTTTTTCCAGATATTTGATATATAATATCATTTTTTAGCAAACCTGATTCGTAAGCGGGATTTCCCGAGACTTCTCTAACCTTAACACCAAGGTCATTATCAATACCTAAAATTTTACGATCTTCATCTGACATATTTTCAATTGTCATACCTAAAATATTTTTTGATATTTTTTTAGGATTATTTTTTTTTATATTTTTACTTGCTGTTTGAACAGGAAGTTCTTCAACTTTAAACTTAATTTTTTTTCTCTTTCCATTTCGAAGTATTTCAATATTTACATTTTTTCCAACTCTTGTGTTACCAACTATTGGAGGCAATGATGAAGATGTATCAATTTTTTTATTATCAAATTTTAATATTATGTCGCCTACTTTTAAGTCTGATTTTGATGCTGGCCCTCCTGATATTATTTTAGATATTAGCGCCCCAGATGGATTCTTCATACCAAATGATTTTGCTAAGTTATTTGTGACTTCTTGAATATATACGCCAAGCCATCCTCTTGAAACCTTCCCAGATTTTTTAATTTGCGTAACAACATTATCTGCTACATCCATAGGTATCGCGAATGATAGGCCCATAAATCCACCTGATCTACTAAAAATCTGGGCATTTATACCTATTACTTCACCATTTAAATTAAACAATGGTCCTCCGGAATTGCCTGGATTAATTGCAACGTCTGTCTGAATAAAAGGCACATAATTATCATTGGGTAGACTTCTTCCAATAGCGCTAACAATACCTGCTGTAACCGTACTTTCAAAACCAAAGGGTGAGCCTATTGCTAAAACCCATTGCCCAACTTTTACATTTTCAGACTTACCTATCTTTACGGGTTTTAAATTTTTTGCTTTTATTTTTAATAAAGCAATATCACTAGATGGGTCAGATCCAATAAGTTTTGCATCAAGTTCTCTTTTGTCATTTAGCTTAACTATTATCTGATCAGCATCCGCAATAACATGATGGTTGGTAATGATATATCCATTAGAAGAGTATACAAAACCTGAACCCATGGATTGCGATCTTTTTGGTTTTTTCTTATTAGGCTCCTCGAAGCCCTTATCTCCAAAAAACTTTTTCAAAAAGTCATTTAATTCTTCGTTTTGTATATCTGGGTTAACACTATTGGAGTTATTTTTTTTTCTTACAGTACTTATATTAACAATGCTAGCCTTATTGTCTTCAACTAACTTCGTAAAGTCAGGTAATTCAACACTATTTGCCATTACAGAATTAATTAATACAGAAGAAAATAATGTCAAGTTAAGAATATATTTAATTAGAATTTTCATATTTGCCTTAGTTCATTTTTTGTATTAGATTGTATCTATTCTACCACAAAGGTCAGGCAAAATTTTAAAACAAGTTGAAAATAAAAACATTTTTGATGTCCTAATTATTGGCAGTGGAGCTGCCGGAAACAGTCTTGCTCTACAATTACCAAAAACCATGTCAGTAGGCTTAATTTCAAAAACAGAACTGCATGAAGGCAGTACTTATTATGCTCAGGGTGGTATTTCTGCAGTACTAAGCAAAATTGATTCTATAGATCAGCATGTTGAAGACACAATGGAAGCTGGAGCAGGACTATGCAAAGAAGACATTGTAAAGTCAGTAGCCAAGGAATCTAAAGATATAATTAGCTGGCTATTAAAACAAGGCGTAGAATTTACAAAAAATGAATCCAACAAGCATAGTAAATTACACTTAACGAAAGAAGGTGGTCATACATATCCTAGAATTGTACATGCTGCTGACAAAACTGGTGAAGCTATCCAAGACAGCCTAATTAAGAAAGTAAAGGAACAGTCGAATATTAAGCTATTTACACATCACGTTGCTATAGATTTAATTACGTCAAATGAAAAAGAAACAAACAAAAAGAAATGCATTGGCTCTTATGTGCTTAATAAAAAAAATAATCTCATAAGTGTTTTTCAGGCTAAATTTATTGTTCTTGCAACAGGTGGTGCAAATAAAGTTTATCTTTACACAAGTAATCCTGATACTTCATCTGGTGACGGTATTGCAATGGCTTATAGAGCTGGCTGCGATATTACAAATATGGAATTTATGCAATTTCACCCCACTTGTCTTTTTCACCAAAAAGCAAAATCATTTCTTGTAAGCGAGTCAGTACGCGGAGAAGGAGGTCAATTATTATTACCTAACGGCAAACCTTTTATGCATAAATACGATTCTCGAGGTGTTTTAGCGCCAAGAGATATAGTAGCGAGAGCTATAGATAGCGAGATGAAAATACATGGACTCGATTATGTGCTTTTAGATATTTCTCATAAAAAAAGCTCTTTTGTTAAAAAGAGGTTCCCAAATATTTATGAAAAATGTTTAAAATTTAATATTGATATTACCAAAAATGCAATACCAGTTGTTCCAGCAACTCATTATACTTGCGGCGGCATTAATATTGATATAAATGCTAGAACGAATATTAAAAATTTATACGCTATAGGAGAAGTAGCACATTCGGGGTTACATGGCGCTAACAGAATGGCAAGTAATTCTCTGCTTGAGTGTATATTTTTTTCAAGGAAAGTTTTAGAAGATATTAATAAATGTAAAAACGAAGAGCACATAGATATATATAATGATTTAGAGAATAATAAAAATAAAAAGGTAAGTGAAGAAGTAATAATTAAGCATTCGTGGGAAGAAATTAGAACACTGATGTGGAATTATGTTGGCATAGTAAGAACTGACGAAAGGTTACTTAAAGCTAAAATAAGAGTATCAATGTATAAAAAAGAAATAGAAGAGTGTTTTAGTAAAAATGTTATATCGAGTGATCTTATAGAGCTTAGAAATCTTGTATATATTGCAGAAATAATTATTACATCTGCATTATCAAGAAAAGAGAGTAGAGGCCTTCATTACAATCTTGACTACCCTAATACAAACAAAAAAGCGTTAGACACAATAATAAATATAAATATTAAAAATAATATTAAGTTATATCAAGAAAAATAGTTTTTTTATAAAAATTTAGCTCCTCTATAGAGTCTTTGATGTCCTGCAAAGCAAGATGTTGAGGGTCTTTTCTAAACTTTACATTTGGGTACCATCTATTCACAAGCTCTTTTATAGTACTAACATCAAGATTTCTATAATGAAAGAAATTTTCTAAATCGGGCATTAATCTTGCTAAAAACCTTCTATCTTGACATATTCCACTTCCGCACATAGGAGACTTGTTGTGATCAACGTATTTTTGTAAAAACTCTATTGTGATCTCTTGCGCATCTAGATATGAATAACTACTTTTTAAAATCCTTTCAACGAGTCCTGATTTATTATGTTGGTTTGTATTCCACTCATCCATAGCATCAAGAGCTTCTTGGGGGGTGTTGATAGCAATAACAGGCCCTTCCTCTAAAATATTAAGATCTTTATCTGTAACAATGGTTGCTATTTCAATAATCTTATCATTAAAAGTATCAAGCCCTGTCATTTCTAAATCAATCCATATTAAATTTTTTGAATTCTTTTTCATAGGGCTAACATATCACATTGATTATTATATTTCTGTTTAAATTAATATATTGTTCTTTTATCAAAAGCTTTAGATAAAGTATATTGGTCGAGGTATTCAAGCTCTCCGCCAACTGGAACACCCTGCGCTAGTCTTGTAACCTTGACAGAATTTTTTAAGGCAATCTCACTAATAACATGAGCTGTAACATCACTTTCAACAGTATAGTTAACAGCAAGAATTAATTCATTTATAGAACCTGATGAAATTTTGGCTTCTAAAGAGTCCAGTCCAATTTCTTTAGGACCGATACCATCTAATGGCGATAGCTTGCCCAATAAAACAAAATACTTACCAGTGTAATTTGTACTATTTTCAATATTAAAAACATCTGCTGGACTCTCAACAATACATAACATATCATTTCTTCTCCCATCATCTGAACATAAATCACAGACATCATCTTGGGACAGGTTTCTACATAATTTACAATTCTTTGTATTTGTTACAACATCTTTTAAAACGTCAGATAAATTTAATGCATCTTTTTTGGCTCTTTGCAAAAGATGATAAGTCATTCTCTGCGCTGTTTTTTTTCCTACACCTGGCAAACATGTTAGGGCTTCTATTAAATCATTGATTAATGTTTTGCTCTTTGGCATTATCTTAAAACGGCAAATCTGAAGGCAAGCCCTGTTTTGATAAAACTGACATTTTGTCAGAAGACATCTTGTCAACCTCTTTAGAGGCTTTATTAACAACATCTTTTATAAGAGCCTCAATATTTTTTATATTAGAATATTCAAAGTCATTTGAAAAATTAATTTTTTGAAGGACGTGGTCTCCATTCATCACAACGGTTAACATATTATTTTTATCAGATACAGTTATATTTGTTTTAGATATTTCTTTTTTTAATTTTTTCATATCCTTTTTCATTTTTTGAGCTTGTTTCATTAAGCCCATCATGTCACCCATACCACCAAGTCCTTTAAGCATATTTTTCTCCTTCTTTAGTCTTTAATTTGAATAGAATTTTTTACTGTAGTTGCATTAAATTTTTCTTTTATAGTTTTTATAAAATTATCACTCTCAATCTTCTCATCTGCATCAATTATTTTATTATTATATTCTTCTTCATTCTTTTTATGAAGAGTTAAAAGCTCTGTATCTGATACTATAATTTTTATATTTATGGTCTTTTTAAAATAATTTGATAAAGCTTCCTGAAGCTTACTCTTTGATTTTTCTGTAGCAACGCTTAAAAGGCTTTCTGAAATTAAAAAATTCAAAATATTATCATTCTTTGATTCAAAACTTATATTATTTGCTAAATTTTTTGTAATTGAGTCTGCATCAAGTCTTTTTACTATAATGTCCCAATTTTTTTCTAATGACAAAGTTTCATTACTAGGCTCGTTATTCTTTTCTAAGATTTTTTTTTTAGGTATTGATCTGTCATTTTCTAGTTCTCGGCTTTTTACCTTATCTTCATTTTTATCAACCTTGAGATTATTATCAAACTTGAAGGGTGTAAATAAAATCATCCTGACTAATGCCATTTCAAACCCGCTCTTATAATCTGGTGCAAGCTCTATATCTCTTAAATTAGTAACCCCTATTTGATATAAAATTTGAATCTCTTCTTCATTATACTTTTGTGATAAATTCTTGATGCTTTCAGCATAAACACTATCATTTAAATTATTTGTAATTTTAAAGATTGCTGTTTGATGAAAAATTGATATTAATTCTTCTAAAATATATTTAAAGTCTGCTGACTGGTAATACATTTTTTCTACGTCTGCTAATAGTTTGTCAGTATTTTCATTTATTATCATTGATACTATTTGATTTATATTTTCTACTGGCATTAAACAAAGTATTTTACATATATTGTTATAAGTAATTTTATTATCTCCGTGAGAGATACATTGTTCTGCTATACTTAATGCATCTCGCATACTGCCATCAGCAATCTTTGATATATTTTTTATCGCGTCCTCTTCAAAAGCAATATTTTCTTTTTTTAATACATTTTCCAATTGTGTTTTGATCGTTTCTGGAGTTATTCTATTTAAGCTAAAATGCAAACATCTTGATAATATTGTGCTTGGAATTTTTTGAGGGTCTGTAGTAGCTAATATAAATTTAACATGCTCTGGCGGCTCTTCAAGAGTTTTTAAAAGCGCATTAAAACTATGTGTCGAAAGCATATGAACTTCATCAATAAGATATATTTTGTACCTGCCTTGGGTAGGCATATACTGAACATTCTCTAACAGCTCTCTTGTGTCTTCTACCTTTGTTCTTGAGGCTGCATCAACTTCATACAGGTCTACGAATTGTCCTAAATCTATAGATATACAACTTGAGCAGTCACCACAAGGTTTTGAGCTTATATTGTTTGTTTCGCAATTTAGGCACTTCGCTAATATTCTTGCTAAGGTCGTTTTCCCTACCCCTCTAGTTCCTGTGAATAAATAGGAATGATGGAGTCTTTGGTTGTCCAAACTATTTTCAAGCGCAGTAACCACTGGGTCTTGACCAATAAGGTCAGAAAATAATTTTGGACGCCATTTTGTTGCTAGTACAGTATTACTCATATTGAAATTATGCTATCACAAATATGATTCTAATTAGCAGATTATTTGAATAAAAATACAATTATAATTGGGACATATATCAAGCCAAAAATTGTAGAAAAAAGCACAGCAGAAGAAACTTTTTCTGGATGCACATTAAGTACAGTAGCAAATATGACTGTATTAGCTGCTATTGGAACTATAGATAATAAAACAAAAGCTTTATAAATTTGTTTATCATAAATATGAAAAAAATACTGGTCTAAAAGTATTAATATCATCATAGATATTGGCCATAATATAAACTTTCCTAAAAATGATAAAGCTATAAATTTGTAGTCAAAAGAGAAATTGTTAATTTTAGAAATCCCAAAACCTATCAACATCATTCCCAAAACTACATATGCTCCTTGCATATTGCTGACGAAATTATCAAGTGAATTTGGAAGTTTTAAGTCAAAATACAGAAATATTATTGCAAAAATAAATGCATATATAGCCGGGAGCTTTTTTAATCTACCAAGAGACTCACTTACGGTGTATCTTCCTCTTGCTGTTAAATAATATACCACCGTATTTTCAAATATTGTTACCCCAAGCGTACCCAAAATATAAATACCAAAAATACTCTGATTAAAAAGTAGTAACGCTATTGGAATACCAAAATATCCAGTGTTACCTTCCGCTGAAACTATAGCTAATACATTTGCTCTAGCATCACCGTATATAAGCTTTCCGTATTTATAAAATATAAATGCGATAAAAGAACATAATAAAAAAGCTATCAAAGGCAATATGAATGTACTCAAAGATAAGCTTGAGTGTGTTATTGCTTCAAATATTACAAATGGAGCAATTATATAAATTATTAATTTTCCTATTCCTTTTGCATCAATATCTAAAAATCTTCCACCTATAAATCCTATAATAACAAATATATATAAAGGCAAAATTTTATAAAGTATTGAAAAAAAAATATCCATTAATATTTATCTATTCTCAAAAGATTATGAGTTAATGAAATTTAAAAAAATATCAGTTACTGGGTAAGGACTTTTATAATTTTTTGAGAATAAGTTTTTTAAATCTTTTGCAAGTAATTTTGGATTATCAACTACGTTATCATGAACTATCATACCTTTATTTGTCTCCATAAAAGAAAATCCTGCATAATGATCCAACCCTTCAACTTTAAAAATATAATTCCTAACACCTGCATATAAAATATAAATTCTAAAATCTAAAATTCTTACTTGCGCCTCAATTTGATTCTCTTTTGTTCTTATATTTTTTATTTTTAGTTTTTTTAACTCAGTTTTTACTTCAAAAGCATTAAATTCTTTTGATGTTAGAATGTTTACTACAGAACTTATATATGGCACTAAGAAGTCAACAGCTTGTTTTGCTAGGCTGCTTCGTATTGACTTTTGTAGCTTAATCTTTTTTTCATCCATAATTTCTTTAATGTGGTCTGCGGAGAGGGAGGGATTCGAACCCACGGTTGATTTGACTCAACACTACCTTTCCAAGGTAGCACGATAGACCACTCTGACACCTCTCCGTAAGAATTTATAATTCTAACATAAAATAAAAGAACTTCTTATTTTTGATAAACTTATACGCCTTTAGCTGTCAGTGTTATTTGAACTAGGAGGAATAGTAAAATTACCTGATGGGAAATGCTTGATATTTCCATCTGCTGTAGTTATTTTTGCAACACCCTCTTTTTCAACCTCATCTATACGAATTATGTTGTGGGCTGGAATAAAAAATCTTTTTACGTTTTTAAATTCAGTTTTTAATTTCTCTTCACTAGGATCTACAACAAGACTTGTATTTTCGCCAAAAACTAAATTTTCAACAACTATAAAACCATACATATCTGATTGATACACTTCTTTTGAGTATATTTCATAAACTGAATTATGATTAAAGTAGATTATTTTAAAAGTTTGACTCATAATTTCTTTTTTACATGCAGTCTATAATAGCATCGCCAAATCCACTACATGTTACTAATGTTGCTCCAGGCATCAATTCCTCAAGCTCTTTTACGATTTCCTGACCATGCTCATGTTTTTTTACAAGTGTTTGCATGCCGGCTCTTACTCTAGCTAAATCATATGTTACAGTTTTATTTGCTATTGCTTGAGCAACTCCATTCATAACATTATCAGCAGCTTCATTCCAACCTATATAACGTAACATCATCTCGGCTGAAAGGATTATTGATCCTGGGTTAACTCTATTTTTTCCTGCGTATTTTGGTGCAGACCCATGAGTTGCTTCAAAAACTGCAACTTTATCTGATATGTTTGCTCCAGGAGCAATACCTATACCACCAACCTGAGCTGCTAAGGCATCTGAAATATAATCGCCGTTCAGATTTAATGTTGCAATAACATCATATTCTTCTGGTCTCAAAAGAATTTGTTGTAAAAAATTATCTGCTATTACATCTTTTATGATTATTTCGTTTCCATTATTTGGGTTAATTACTTTACACCATGGCCCATTATCTATTTCTTCTCCACTAAATTCATTTACAGCTAATTCATAACCCCAATTTCTAAAAGCCCCCTCAGTAAATTTCATAATATTACCTTTATGAACTAATGATACAGATCTTCTATTATTATCAATTGCATATTGAATAGCTTTTCGAATTAGTCTCTCTGATCCTTCTTTTGAAACCGGCTTAATTCCTATGCCAGATGTGTTTGGAAACCTAATTCCTGTTACTTTCATTTCTTTAATAAGAAAGTCTAAAACTTTTTTAACTTCACCTGTTTGGGCGGCCCATTCTATTCCAGCATATATATCTTCTGTGTTTTCTCTAAAAATTATCATATCAGTTGTACTAGAACTCTTCAAAGGGGTTCTAGTTCCTGGAAAGTATTTAATTGGTCTGACACATGCATAAAGATCCATCTCTTGTCTTATTGCAACATTTAAAGATCGCAAGCCTTCTCCAACAGGAGTAGTCAATGGTCCTTTTATTGCAACAACAAATTTTTCTATTGCATCAAATGTTTCTTGAGGAAGGTAATTATGCTTTCCGTATTTTTTCACTGCTTTATCACCAGCAAACACTTCCATCCAATGAATTTTTTTTTCGCCTTTGTATGCTTTTTTTACAGCGCTATCTACGACATTTTGCATCACTGGGGTAATATCAAAACCAATCCCATCTCCCTCAATAAAAGGGATAATGGGATTATTCGGCACAACTAGATTATTTTTATCATCAAAATAAATCTTGCTTCCATCGTCAGGGACTTTTATATGATCAAACATAATTTAATATTTCCAAGTTATTTATTAACTATTAAAACTGCTCTTCTTCTGTAGAGCCTGTTAAAGCTGTTACAGATGATTTTCCACCTTGGATCACAGTAGTAACGTCGTCAAAATAACCAGCCCCAACTTCTTGTTGATGACTTACAAACGAATAACCTTTGTCAGCAGCATTAAATTCTGGCTCTTGAACTTTTTCAACATAATGTTTCATTCCCTCGCCAGCAGCATATGAATGCGCTAGGTCAAACATGTTGTACCACATGTTATGGATACCGGCTAAAGTAATAAATTGATATTTATATCCCATGGCACTTAACTCGTCTTGGAATTTAGCTATAGTTGCATCATCTAAATTTTTCTTCCAGTTAAAAGAAGGTGAACAGTTATAAGCAAGTAGTTGATCTGGATATTCTGCTCTAATTGCTTCTGCAAAAGTTCTCGCGAACTCTAGGTCAGGTGTTCCTGTTTCACACCAAATTAAATCTGCATAAGGAGCGTAAGCTAATCCTCTTGAAATTGCTTGGTCTATACCATTTTTTGTTCTATAAAAACCTTCGTCTGTTCTCTCGCCAGTTAAAAAAGGTTTATCGTATTCATCAGCATCAGAAGTAATTAAGTTAGCAGCTTCCGCATCAGTTCTAGCTAACAACAATGTTGGGACGCCCATAACATCTGATGCTAGTCTTGCAGCAATAAGTTTTTGCACAGCTTCTTGGGTAGGAACTAAAACTTTACCGCCCATATGGCCACATTTTTTTGCAGCAGCTAGCTGGTCTTCAAAATGAACACCGGACGCACCATTTGTTATCATGTTTTTCATAAGTTCATAAGCATTTAAAACTCCACCAAACCCGGCTTCTGCATCGGCAACGATCGGAGCGAAATAATCTACATATTCCTTATCCCCAGGATTTATATCTTTTGCCCATTGAATTTCATCTGCTCTTTTAAAGTTATTATTGATTCTCCTTACAACTGTTGGCACAGAATCATATGCATACAATGATTGGTCTGGGTACATTGTTTCTGAAGTATTTGCATCAGCAGCAACTTGCCAACCTGATAAATAAATTGCTTCAATACCTGCTTTGACTTGTTGCATCGCTTGTCCACCTGTTAAGGCACCAAGACTATTTACATAACCTTTTTTAGCGCTTCCATTTACTAAGGACCATAGTTTATCAGCGCCTTTTTTTGCTAAACTACACTCTGGTACAAATGAACCTCTAAGCCTTACTACATCTTCTGCAGTATAGCCTCTTTTTACATTTGCCCATCTGGGATTTGTTTTCCATTCATTTTCTAATTGCTTAATCTGTTCTTTTCTATCCATCTTGGTCTCCTGATGTATGTAGAAATAATATTTTAAAATTAATTCTTTAATTTAACCGAATATTTATTGAAATATAGAGTCTTTTCGCGAGCGTATGTTACCAATTTATTTGCCTTTAGTCCTTAAAAATTTTGATATCTTTGATAGAAATATAATATACTGAGGTTAATCAAGACAAATTACTTAACTAATAATTTAAATAACAACCATAAACTATTAATATATATGAAAAATAAAAAAATATTTAAGACTGCAGACCTATGCGACGATTACAGTGATGAGCTGATAATAATGCATCAACAATTTAGAAGCTATGGGAATATTAGCTCATTTTGTGGTGAAATTCATACAATTAAGTGTCAGGATGATAATTCAAAAGTAAGGGAAGCCGTAAATACAAATGGTTGCAATAAGGTACTTGTTGTCGATGGTAATGCGTCATTAAAATGCGCATTACTGGGAGATATGCTTGCAGAGGCTGCTTGCAAGAACAATTGGTCCGGGATTATTGTTAATGGGTGTATTAGAGACTCAGACGTAATAGAAACTATAGATATTGGTGTATTCGCTCTATCCTCTATACCAATTAAAAGCGTAAAGAAAGGTCTTGGAGATACCAATGTTTCTCTTAATTTTATGGGGGTAACTTTTAATCCTGGAGAATATGTTTATGCAGATCAGGATGGTATTGTCATCAGTAAGAAAGAGTTAAAAATTAGCTAAAAGAAGGTTTTCTTCTGTGATAGTACTTAATATCTCTGAAACTTGTTTGCCCTTCATCTCCAATGCCTAAATACATTTCTTTAACATCAGGCCTATCAAGAAGCTCCTGCGCTTTTCCTTTAAGAATAACCCTGCCATTTTCTATAAGATATCCTTCGTCAGCATATTTTAAAGCAACCATAGCGTTTTGTTCAGCTATTAAGAAACTAACACCTTCTTTGTTTAATGCTTTTACAATTGCAAATATTTCTTCAACAAGTTGCGGTGCTAGGCCCATTGAAGGCTCATCTAATAAGATTAATTTTGGTCTAGACATTAACGCCCTACCCATAGCAATCATTTGTTGTTCTCCACCAGATGTAAATCCAGCTAAACTTTTTTTTCTAATCCTAATTCTTTCAAAATGATCGTATACTCTTTCAAGGTCTTGCTTTGCTTCTTTTGAATTTTCTCTAATAAACGAACCAGTCATTATATTTTCTTCTACTGTAAGATGAGAAAAACAATGTCTTCCTTCTAAAACTTGAACAACACCATCTTTTACAAGATTATATGCGTCAGTGTTAGAGATGTCTTTATCCTGGTATTCAATAGATCCTTTTGTTATTGCGCCACGCTCTGCATGTAATAAATTTGAGCATGCTTTTAATGTTGTTGTTTTACCAGAACCGTTTGCGCCTAATAGAGAAACAACTTTACCCTCTTCAACGTCTAATGTAACACCGCGTAATGCAAGAATTACATGGTTGTATACAACTTCAATATTGTTAACTTTTAATAAAGACTTAGACATTATATTTTCCTCTCATTCTTTAGTGTGGATATGGCCACATTCTTAATTTTTGTTTTGTTGTTCCCCATAAAGCAGCAAAACCACCTGGTTCTCTAATTAATAAAGCAATAATAAATACGCCGTATACCATATTTGAAACATTCTCTACGACTGCTGTATTGAAAGCACCCTGAAATATAAAGTCTCCTACCCATGTAAATACAATAGGGAACTCGTACACAAAAATTGCTCCTAACCACGAACCTGATATAGATCCTAGTCCACCGATAATCAACATAAACAATATGGTAAATGAGCGATCAATCTCATAAATCATAAGGTCTACATTACCAATGTATAAAAATGAATAAATACCGCCAGCAACACCGCAATAAAACAACTAACAAAAA
>Ga0222719_10002034_pt1 | contig 18953 bp, 14 predicted proteins | sample C33_34DmetaG_FD_165039 | JGI IMG/M metagenome (GOLD analysis project Ga0222719, IMG submission 165039) | Estuarine water microbial communities from San Francisco Bay, California, United States - C33_34D | ecosystem: Environmental > Aquatic > Marine > Unclassified | place: USA: California... | reverse complement strand
TATTCTTCGGGGCTGTTTAAGCTGCTGCCTGGCCGCGCTATTCGTTGCCTGCTGAGCCCGCCTGATGAGCTGGCTTGGCGCGCAGGCGGATGGTTATTGCTAACAACCGCAGCCACCAAATCTTCGCGCAGCTTGCCGAGAGTTTAATGGGCAAAAAGCCTCGAATTCGCTTCCTAACAATCAGGTTTGTTCCCTGTCATGCTTGATGACCAACAGATTCGTGACTTAGTCGCCGACCATGGCGCTGCCGTCAACGCCGGCCGTTCGATCAAACAACTGATTGCCGATAGTGAAATTCCGCGCCTGGAAGGTGCAACGGTGCTGGAAGGCAAAGTCTCGGATTCGGTCTTTGGCGAGAGTCTGGTAACGAAATCCGGCCACGCCCTGCGCTTGATGTTCCGCAATAATCGAATTTCTACCCACGACGTGAATCGCGGCGCCATTCCCTTCAAGGATCAGGTGCTGGCGGTTAATCACGCGCATATGCTGGACCTGGTGCATTCCATACTCGGTAGTTCTCAATTCGAGGTGCCCGGACTGGCACCCAGTTCCACAGTTATTCCGGCAGAGAATCTGCGCCTGATCATGCTAGAGAACGTGCTGCGTCTCTATAACGGAGAGAGCTCGACCTCAACTTCCCTGTTTCAGCACTGGCTTGCGGCCAGCGCGCAAGGTGTCGGCGTAATGAACTATGCGGGGCATGAAGTGCAGGTGGATGCGCTGACGCGCAACGGCAGATTGCCTTATCTGATGGATACGCCCAGCACCAAAGACAAGGAAGATTTGACCACGGACGCAGAGGCGCTTATCGCCGGGGGTGTCTGCACTGCCTCGGAATACGCACAGATTCGAAATTCTTCCCTGATGGCCTTTGGCGTGGTGTCCCAATACTTACTGGGCAGGGGCATGGTGCTGGTCGATACCAAGACTGAGCATGGCGTCAATGATGCCGGCAAGATCGTCGCCGCCGATGAGCTCTATACCATGGATTCCTCGCGCTTCTGGCGGCTGGACGATAGCGGAAAACTGCTGACCCGTGACGGCAGGCCAGTGTCCTTCTCTAAGGAATTTGCCCGCGGCATGGTCACCGAGAAAAACCAGCAGTTTACGGCTGAGCAGGCCAGCGCCATCGCGGAGCGCTACATTCAGGGTCTGCAGCATCTGACAGGGGGCGAATTCAGCCCCGACCTCAGGCCGCGGGACGAGCGCATTGTTGAATCGACCAATTTGATCCTCGATTATTTGCTGTAATTGCCTTTAGCTGTTCTATTTTAATAAGCGCAAATTTTGAACTCACTGAACTAGATTTGATTCGGCGCAGACAGGATTCTGCTCGCCGGTAAGCTTGGAGTCACACATGCTACGTTTTACTTCATTGGCCGCCTTATCTGTTTCCCTCGGCGTGCTCACAGCCTGCTCTCCCCAGGAAGTAGGGATGGATTCCTCAATGGGGATCGATATCTCGCTTGCGGACTATCAGCGTGCGGAACAATTTCTCTCAGGTAACGCCAACCCCCTGGTCACCGGCCGAATCCTGAGACAGTACTGGCAGGAAAACGATCGCCTGGTGTATCGAAAATCTATCAAGAACGGTTATGAAACCCTGATTGCTGACCTGGTCACTGGCAGTAAGACAACCCTGTTTGATGCCATCAACCTGGCTAATGCTATTGGTGAGATTACAGGTGAAGCACCGGACAGCCGCGAGCTGGAATTGCGAGACATCGAGGTTAATGCGGCGCTGAATAATATTCGCTTTCGCTTTGACGGTGAGGATTACAGTCTGGATACCGCCAGCTTTAATCTGCAGCAGCTCCAGGAAGACCCGGCGCATGAATACCTGTCGCCCGACGGGTCCCGCGCGGCCTTTATTCGCGACCATAATCTTTGGCTGCGCGACACGTTAAGTAACGACGTTACCCAGCTTACCTTTGATGGTCAGGAAGATTATGGCTATGCGACAAACAACGCGGGATGGCTGCGTGATGACGGTCCGGTGCTGCTGTGGTCACCGGATTCCCAAAAAATTGCGACTTTCCGTCATGATGGCCGCAACGTCGGTGAGATGTATCTGGTGACCACTGAGGTAGGGCATTCAGAGCTTGATGCCTGGAAATATCCGCTGCCGGGCGATGATTATATCTTCATGATTGAGCGCGTTGTTATTCATCTGGATGAACAGCCGCGTCTCGTGCAATTAAATATGCCACCTGACCCGCATCGTTCAACAACCGCTGATCATATTGCCGGCAGAGGTGGCAGATTTCTGGATGTAGAATGGAGTGCGGACAGTGACATGCTGGCCTTCGTCTCTTCAAGTCGAGATCATAAGTCGGCGACTCTGCGGCTTGCGGATCCGGCAACCGGCGAGGTCAGGACCGTGCTCAACGAAACCGTTGCCACCTACTATGAAGGCGGGTATCGGGACGCAAACTGGCGTGTGCTGCACGACCGCAATGAATTTATCTGGTTCTCGGAGCGGGACAACTGGGGCCACCTGTATCTGCACGACCTGGAAACCGGGCAGCTCAAACGCCAGCTTACCCAGGGCAGCTGGCCGGTACTTGAGGTGCTCCAGGTCGATGCGGCAGCGGGTATGGTCTACTTTACCGCAGCCGGTAAAGAGGGCGGCGATCCTTACTATCATTATCTCTATCGCCTCAGCCTTGACGGCGGTGAGCCGGAATTACTTACACCGGAGCCGGCTCACCATGAGGTCGATTGGTCTGATTCCGCCGAGTATTTTGTGGATACCTATTCCACGCCAGACACACCGCCAGTTGCCGTGGTCAGAAATACCGGCGGAGAAATCATCCTGCCACTGGAGGAAGCAGACAGCAGCGCACTGGTGGATGCTGGCTGGGTGGCCCCTGAAGCATTCGTGGTGAAAGCGCGCGATCAGCTCACGGATTTGTATGGCTTGCTATACAGACCCAGTAATTTTGATCCTGCGCGGTCTTACCCGGTGCTGAATTATCTCTATCCTGGCCCTCAATCCGGCAGTGTCGGATCTCGTTCTTTTCAGCCTGCGCGGCGGGACAAGCAGGCGGTGGCTGAATTGGGATTCATTGTGGTGGAAGTTGATGCCATGGGGACGCCGGGTCGTTCCAAGTCTTTCCATGATGTGTACTACGGCAATATGGGGGATAACGGACTGCCTGATCAGATAACCACGATTCGCCAGCTGGCCGCCGAGCGGCCATGGATGGATCTGGATCGAGTGGGCATCTGGGGGCACTCCGGTGGCGGCTTTGCCTCTACGGGCGCGATCCTGCGCTATCCTGAGTTCTATAAAGTGGCCGTTTCCGGCGCCGGCAATCACGACAATCGTAACTATGAGGATGACTGGGGCGAGAAATGGCAGGGCTTGCTGGAAACTTTCCCCGAGAGCGATCCAGTTGCCGAAGGTGAGGACGATGGAAACAGCGCGCCGCGCACTAACTACGACAACCAGGCTAACCAGCTGTTGGCGGAGAATCTGCAGGGCAAACTGCTGCTGGCCCACGGCATGCTGGATGACAATGTGCATCCCAGCAACACCCTGCTGGTAGTGCAAGCACTGATCGAGGCAGAGAAAGACTTCGATCTGGTGGTGTTTCCCGAGGCCCGGCACGGCTTCGGCAATGGTCGCTATTTTATGAAGAAGCGCTGGGACTATTTCGTTGAACACCTGCTTGGGGTTGAACCCGCGGCGGATTTCCGCTTCGGCGACAACGTGAACTAGGCACGGTTGCAATCAAGGAAACGGCTGCATTAAGCTGGTGTCCTCACTTGATCTACTATTTAACCATCTGATGTACAAAGGAATTGGGGTAAAAATGCACAAAAATACGCATATCACTACGAAGGTTTTTACCGGCGTGGCCGTCAGCGGCTTGCTTCTCACCCAGGCCTTTGCTGCAGAGAACTATACCCCACCTCGCACGGATTGGGGTGTGCCTGATTTGCAGGGAATATGGAACTACGAGAACCGTACCAGCCTGGAACGGCCCGATCTCTATGAAGGCGCGCTGGAAATCGATGAGGCCACCATGCTGGCAAAGATGGTATCGACGCCTGATTATATCGCGGCCCTCGAAGCGACCGGTGCGGAAGCCCCGGGGCCGGACAACGTCGGTGGCTACAATGGATTCTGGATTACGCCTGGCAATGCCCTGGCCAGCATGAATGGTATGTATCGCACCTCTCTTATCGTTCAGCCGGCAGACGGCAAGATTCCCTGGCGCGAGGAAGCGGCTGCGGTGCGGCGGCAGCAGCGCTATGAGCTGCCAATGGGGCGCGCCGAGAGTGATGGGCCAGAGGGACGGACCCTGTCGGACCGCTGCCTGGTGAGCTTTGCCTCCACGGCGCCATTTATGAGCAGTTTGTATAACAACAACATGCAGATTGTGCAGTCGCCCACTCACGTGATGCTGTTGGCGGAGATGGTGCACAACGCCCGCATTGTGCGGATTGATCAGGACTTCCGCGACCTGCCCTATGAGCAGTGGTTGGGGGACTCCATTGGATACTATGAGGGCGATACCCTGGTGGTTGAGACCCGAAATTTCCATCCCTGGCAAGTGGGCAAGGAGCGACTTACCTCTACCAGCATGAAGCTGACGGAACGCTTTTATCGCGTCGAAGATGGCAAGCTACATTATTCCTTCACCATCGATGATCCCGAGCTCTATACCGAACCCTGGACCACGGAGTTCCCCATGTATAGCGGCGAGAGCCTCTACGAATACGCCTGCCACGAGGGCAACTACTCCATGCGTGCAATCCTGGCGGGTGCACGCACCGAGGAAGTGAATCCTTCCAGCGCTCCACAATAATTACAAGCATCACGCGCAGATTAATAGCGCGACACGATAATAAAAAGCTTCAGGCATTAATATGAAGGCCGGGCGAGTGATTGACCGTTGCGATGGCTAAACACTCACAGGGATTCTGAATACCGGGACAGAGCAGCATCATGACTGAGATTGAACAAGCACTAGCGGCCTTTGCTGATTTTATGTGGGGCCCGCAGCTGGTTGTGCTACTGGTGGGCGGAGGGCTGTTCTTTACCTTTCATTCCAGGTTGGCTCACTTCAAATACCTCAAGCACAGCTTTGATCTGCTGCGCGGCAGATACAGCGCCGACGGCGGCAAAGGTGAGGTCGCTGGCGATATCAGTCACTTCCGTGCTCTGGCTACGGCGTTGGCTGGCACTATCGGTGTGGGAAATATCACCGGCGTAGCGGTTGCGATTACCGTGGGTGGGCCAGGCGCCGTGTTCTGGATGTGGGTAACCGCGCTGGTGGGCATCTCAACCAAGTTCTACACCGCTTCCCTGGCAATCATGTATCGCGGTTACGATAATGCGGGCAAGCTGCAGGGCGGGCCCATGTATGTCATCCGCGAGGGGCTTGGCAAACGCTGGATGCCATTGGCCTATCTGTTTGCGGTGGCTGGGATGTTTGGCACCTTGCCCGTGTTTCAGGTGAATCAACTGGTGCAGATTACCCGCGATGCGGTCGCCATCCCCGCTGGTATCGCCAGCGCCGACAGCCATTTTACCTTCGACCTGATTATGGGCGTTGTGCTCTCCATTTCCCTGTTTGCCGTTGCCGTGGGTAAGGTAAAGCGAGTGTCTGCGGTTGCCGGCAGCATGGTGCCCAGCATGGTGGTGTTTTATTTCCTTATCACCGGTTACCTGCTGCTGTCGCACATCACCGAGTTGCCGGCCATGCTGGCACTGATTGTGACCGACGCCTTTACTGGTGAGGCAGTGTCGGGTGGCGTGCTGGGTGCGGTAATACTGATCGGCGTGCAGCGCGGTGTGTTTTCCAATGAAGCGGGCCTTGGCACTGAGTCCCTCGCCCATGGTGCGGCCAAGACCAATGAGCCTGCACGGGAAGGATTGGTGGCGATGGTCGGGCCGATCATCGATACCTTGCTCGTGTGCACCTGCACCGCGCTTGCGATCCTGGTCACCGGCGTGTGGGAGGGGGATGCCATCGGTGTCACCCTGACATCCCAGGCCTATGATCAGGTATTCCCGGGGCTGGGTTCCTACCTGATGCTGATCATGGTGTTTGTGCTGAGTACTACTACGGTACTGACTTACTCCTACTATGGCGGCAAGTGCATGGCCTTTATTTTTGGCGCCAGGGCGGAAAGATACTATCTGGGCATCTATATGGCGCTGATCACGGTGGGCGCAGTGGCGTCACTGGATGCGGTGATCAGTCTGTTTGATGGCGCCTATGCCACCATGGCAATTCCCACCATGCTCTCAACTTTTGTGCTGGCGCCAAAAGTACGAGAGGTGGCCAAGGACTATTTTCGACGTCTGGATGCCGGCGAGTTCAAACATGAGCTGCAAGCGTCTGGCTCTACAGGCGAGACGAGGGCGGAGACCTGATATGAACCGAATAGCACTATTCACTGTAGCATTGCTGTTTAGTACCCATCTGGCTGCGCAGCTGGAAGAAGCGGCAATTGCCGATGTGCTGGATCGTTATCACCAGGCTGCGGCTAGCGCAGACTGGGACACTTACTTTGATCTATTAAGCGAAGACGCAGTATTTCTTGGCACCGACGTTTCGGAACGCTGGTCGAAAGCGGTGTTTCGAGAATACGCCGGTGGTCGCAGTAGCGGCTGGACTTACACACCGCGAGAGCGTCACATCAACCTCACCCCGGACGGCAACTCGGCCTGGTTTGACGAGATCTTGGATAGCCAGAACTATGGCACGAGCCGAGGGACTGGCGTGCTGATCAAGTCCGGGGCAGGTTGGAAGATTTCGCAATACCACCTCACTTTCCCGATTCCGAATGCGCTGTCCGACAAGTTCACGGATGAGATCAAGGCCTGGGAGGCAGGCCAGTAACTGCATTTACAGCTCTGTATTGCGGCTGCTGCGATGGTCGGGTATTCATGCCACGCTGCTGCTAGTGCCGATTTCGCCAATTGTAAGAATCGGCGAGGCATCAATATCCTGTGCATCCATCATGGTGGCAACCCGTTCTACTGAGGAGAGAATCAGGTGCTGTTCCCAGGACTTCAATTTTCGAAATTCGGTAAGAAATTCTTCCTGCAGTAAATCCGGTGCTTCCTTATAGCGTTCCATGCCGTGCTCGGTTGTAACTATATGCACCGAGCGCTTGTCGGTAGCGGACTTTTCCCGCTGCACCAGACCATTCTTTTCCATTCTGTCGATCAGGTTTGTCACCGTGCCCTGGGAGAGCAGGATCTCCCGCGCGATACTGGAAGGCGTGGGGTTTTCCAGCTTTTCGATGGCTTCGATTACCAGCAATTGGGAGGTGGTTAACCCGGATTGTTTCTGAATTTTTTTGGAATGTAGATCGATGGCGCGAGTGATGCGGCGCAGGGCGATCAGCATGTCGTCATAATCTTTCATTGGCTGAGATTCGAAGGCTTAGGGTTGATATGAATCGAGCGAGTTTATTGCATCAACATCCTGCGGAGAAGTGTTTATTGAGTCTCGAGGCTGTCTTAAAGCGCTTTGGCAGATAATTTCAGATGAAAATATAATTGAGTTTCCTGCTTGTGGCTTAATACTGCATTTGTTGCATATTTTTTTTAACTAACTGATATAAAAAGATAATTTTTAAATTATACAGTGTCGACTCAAGCGCGTTTGGCGTTGAAGCTGGAAATATACTTTTACTTCTTTATAATTGCAGAACTACCTTTTCTTCCCCTTAACGCAAACAAAGAACAACGGAGACTTTTGTTCCGCAAGAAACCTCTCGCTGTCGCTATTGCGGTAGGCACCCTGTCTGCCACACCTGCTTTTGGTCAGATTGAAGAAGTGATCGTGACCGCCACCAAGCGCCCGCAAAGTATGCAAGACATTCCAGTGGCAGTATCAGCGGTGGAGGAGGAGACGCTTGATCAGCTTGGGGTCTCCAATTTCGAGGACTACCTGATTCAACTTCCTAATGTCACTGCAGGTGGCAGTGGCCCGGGGCAGAACACTATCTATATCCGCGGCGTGGCCTCCACTACGCCGGGCCTGACTACAGCAGGGGTTGCTGGCCTGGCTCCAAACGTTGCTCTTTACCTGGATGAGCAGCCGCTGGCGCAGCCCGGTCGTAATCTGGATGTGTATGCGGCTGACCTGGCCCGGGTTGAGGTGCTTTCAGGTCCCCAGGGCACCTTGTTTGGTGCCAGCTCGCAGGCTGGAACCGTCAGGCTCATCACCAACAAGCCAGACCCATCTTCCTCCGATGCTAACGTGAAGTTCGGAACCTCATGGACCAAAGACGGCGAAATGAGCAATAACGTGGAAGCGGTCGTTAACCTGCCGGTCAGCGATACGCTCACTTTACGGGGCGTTGTGTTCGTTGATAATCAGGGTGGTTATATCGACAACGTGCCGGGTCAACTCAATCTGACCCAGAGTGCGCGCTTCAGACCGCAGGGTTCGATGCGAGCGAATGGTGTGCCTGTTGCCGCCGGCCGTGCCGGGTTTCAATCCACTGCTGACCTCAGTGGTGTGACATTTCTCAACGCCGACAATAGCACTTACACCGAAGAAGATTTTAACGATGCGACCTATTCCGGCGCCCGCCTAACCGCGCTCTGGGAATTTCACCCTGACTGGAGTCTCACCGTTGCCCATATGCGTCAGGATCTGGAGACTGATGGGGTGTTCTTTGCTGACCCTACTCTCGGCGCCCTGGAAATTCAGCGCTACGAACAGGATCGATTGGAAGATTCTTTCAATAACACGAACTGGACCCTTGAGGGTCGCATTGGCAGCCTGGAAGCGATTTACACTGGGGCCTTTACCGACAGGGAAGCCGATCAGCTGGTGGACTACGCAGACTATATGTTTGTCGGGCAGTACTTACCCTATTATGTTTGTGATGGCAGCGTGACCTATCCCGCCGGCGCGCCGACCGGTACCTGTCAGGCGCCCAATATGTTTGTGAATAGCCTGACCGAGACCGAGGCCAGCACTCACGAACTGCGTTTCGCCACCGATCAGGCATTGCCAATCAGGGCTACCTTTGGCGGTTTCTACAGTGACCTGGAATTGCGCGAAGTGAACAGCTTCACCTACCTCGGTTCCCGCAATGCTATCGCTTTCAATGGTCAGACCGGATTCGGCCCGAATTTCTCAGCTCAGGGCGCGAATGTAAAATTCCCCGGGCAGTGGCCCGATGGCGTGATCTTCCGCAATGACGTGGTGCGCACGGACGAACAGCAGGGTCTGTTTGGTGAGGTGACATTCGATATCAGTGACCAGTTTGCCGTTCTGCTCGGGGCGCGCTGGTATGACATTGAAGTGGATCTGCAGGGCAGTGCCGCTGGATCATTTGGCAATTTCGGTGCAACGACTGATAACAATGCCGGTAACAACCTGGATAACCTGTTTAGTGCACCTAATCCTGATACCGCGTCTACCGACGGCACCATCACCAAGCTCAGTGTTAACTGGACGCCGAATGATGATCATCTGTTCTACCTGACCCTTTCAGAAGGTTTTCGCCCAGGGCTGCTGAACCGCCCCTGTGGTGCATCGAACCCAGCTGGCACCTTCACCGTGCCATTTGCCATCGACACCGATGATCTCACTAACGTTGAATTGGGTTGGAAGACAGATCTGTTCGACTACACGCTGCGCTTCAATGCTGCGATCTTCCGATCTGAAATTGACAGACTGCAGACCACAATCTTTGATCCCAGTATCACTAACCTGTTCTTCTCGGATAATGCGGCGGATGCCGAGGTCACCGGATTTGAAGGCGACTTCATCTGGGCACCCGCCGACATCGATGGATTGACGGTAACAGGTGCATTCTCTTTTCTTGATACTGAGATTACCCGGGTCATCACGCCAACTAACGACGTCAGGCTGGGTGACCCGCTGGCGTTTGCGCCAGAGTTTCAGTACAACCTGCGAGCCCGCTATGAGTGGGATATCGGTGACGGCGGGATCGCTCACATCATGCCTCATGTTACCCATGCGGATGAGGCATTCAGCGATATCATCACGATAAATCGTGACCGCATGTCCGCCTGGACCATGTGGGGAGTTACTGCGGGCGTAAGCAAGGATCAATGGTCGGCTGAGTTATTCGTCGATAACCTGACCGATGAAAGGGCTGAGCTGGCTCGATCATTTATCTACGATCGCCAGCGGGTTACCTACGCGCGCCCGATGACCGGCGGAGTCAGACTGACTTACGATTTTTAGTCGCTAAAGCTGATCGACAGACAGGCGCTCACAGGTTGAGCGCCTGTTGTGTTTTCAGCGCCATGAAATTCAGGATCAAACTGTGACCGAAGCTGTGCAACAACTCGCAGAAGTCCAAAAGCAGATACAGGCCGGCAAGTTCAGGCAGGCTCTCACGCTATTGGCTGGATTTGATGAGACTGACGAGAGTTATCCGGAAGGGCTCTATATGCAGGCGGTTTGTCATCGCTACTGCAAGGAGTTCCAGCAGGCGCTGCAGACTCTGGAGCAGCTTAAGGCTATCTGCACTGACCATGGTCGCGCGCACCAGGAAGAGGGCCATACATTTCGTGCTCTGGGTCAACTCGACAGGGCGCAAAGAAGTTACCAGCGTGCCTGTTTTTATAATCCTGCCCTGTCTGCCAGCTATAGGGCGCTGGCTGAAGTCCACAAAGCGCTGGGGCAATCTGTGCTGGCGGTGAACGCTGAGGCAGAGGCGAAACGTCTTGCCGACTTGCCTCCTCCGCTGGTGGCCGTGATGGACCTGATCTCTCAAGGTAAACTTCTCAAGGCTGACGGTCTTTGTAAGCAGTACATGCGCCAGGTGCCACACAATGTGGATGGGATGCGTCTGTTGGCTGATATAGGTATTCGCCTGGGGGTGCTAGAGGACGCCGAGTACCTGCTGGAAACCGCCGTCGAGCTCGAGTCAGAAAACACCGATGTGCGGATCGACTATATCCAGGCGCTGCGCAAGAGGCAGCAGTATGATCGCGCGCTGACCCAGGCGCAAAAGCTGTTGAATGCCGAGCCAGATAATCCCCGCTTTAAGTCGATATTCGCAGTGGAGTGCATGCAGAACGGTGATTTCGATCGCGCGCTTGAGGTGTTTGATGAAATTTTACAGAGTCTGCCTTCGGACCCGGTTACGCTGACCTCAAAAGGGCACGCGCTGAAGACTATTGGTGATTTCGAGGGGTCGGTAGCAAGCTACCACACCGCCATCGCGGCAAATCCCGGTCACGGTGAAGCCTACTACTCGCTGGCGAACTTGAAGACCTATGGTTTTAGCGCCGATGAGGTCGCCAGTATGGCTGCGCTCGCTGGGGACAGTAACCTGTCATTCATGGACCGGGTATATATCAACTTCGCGTTGGGTAAGGCCAAAGAAGACCTCGGCGATAACGACGCTGCCTTTGGTTTTTATCAAACGGGCAACCGGCTAAAAAAATCCCAGAGCCGTTACAGCGCGGCGCAGATGACGGCGGAGTTTGTAGCCCAGCGCCAGCAGTTTTCCAAGACCTTCATACAATCACTGGCCGGATCTGGTCATGCCGCCCCAGACCCAATATTTATACTAGGTATGCCAAGAGCCGGGTCTACGCTGCTGGAACAGATTCTCTCCAGCCATTCCCAGGTCGATGGCACGCTTGAATTGCCCAATATACTCTCGCTGTCCCAGCGCCTGCGTCGCAAGCGGCTTGAGGGCGGTGCGCCGGGCTACCCGGCAGTGCTCGAAGCGCTCAGCCCCAAGGAGTTTGAACAGTTTGGGCGAGAATATATTGAGGACACGCGCTGTCATCGTCAGGGTGCGCCGTTCTTCATCGATAAAATGCCGAATAACTTTCGCCACATCGGCTTGATCAAGTTGATCCTGCCAAATGCCAAGATCATCGACGCCAGGCGCAATCCGCTGGACTGTTGCTGGAGTGGTTACAAGCAGCTGTTTGCCGAAGGCCAGGAGTTTTCCTACGATCTCGCCGATATAGGTGAGTATTACCGGGATTATGTTGATTTGATGGCACACTGGGATAGCGTACTGCCGGAATTTGTGTTGCGCGTGAACAACGAAGATGTGATTGCTGACCTCGAGGGCCAGGTAAGTCGGCTACTGCAGTTTTGCGAGCTGCCTTTCGAAGAGGCCTGTTTGAATTTCCACAAGACTGAACGCAATGTGCGTACTCCCAGTGCAGAGCAGGTGCGCAAGCCGGTGAGCCGGGCTGGGGTCGCACAGTGGAAGCCGTTCTCTGACCACCTGGGCCCGCTCAAGCAGGCTCTGGGTGATGAACTGACTGCACTGTCATATGGAGCCTAGCGCTTGATGGAACAAGAGCAATTGAAAAATAAGGAAAGCCGGAACGCAACAAGTGGAACGCTGTTCGATAATGTTGACCGTCCGGTGTTTTTCGCCTCGGCTGGGCTGATCATCGCCTTCAGCCTCTACGGCGGCGGCTTTAGTGATCACGCTGCTGTGACTTTCGCCACGGTGCAGGAGTGGCTGGTCACCAACGTGGGCTGGTTTTATATGGCCGTGGTAGCGGTGTTTTTCGTGTTTATAATTTTCCTCGCCTCTGGCCGCTACGCCCATATCAAGCTGGGGCCGGACGATTCGGTGCCGGATTATTCTTATCCCAGCTGGATCGCCATGCTATTCAGTGCCGGCATGGGTATTGGTCTGCTGTTTTTTGGTGTGGCGGAGCCGATCACCCACTTTGCCCAGCCGCCGACAGGTGAAGGTGGTACTGTTGAAGCGGCCCGCAATGCCATGCTGTTTACTTACATGCACTGGGGATTGCAGGCCTGGGCGACCTATATAGTGGTAGGCCTGGCGCTTGCTTACTTCGCATTTCGGCACAATCTTCCGCTCACCGTGCGCTCAGCGCTGTATCCGCTTATTGGTGAGCGCATCCATGGGCCTATCGGTCATGCGGTAGACACCTTTGCTGTGCTGGGGACAATGTTTGGTGTCGCCACGTCGCTGGGTATCGGTGTAACTCAGGTCAATGCCGGCCTGAATTACCTGTTTGATGTGCCGGTCGGGCCACAAACCCAGATCCTGTTGATTGCCTGTATTACGGCGATGGCAACGGTGTCAGTGGTGGTAGGTCTCGATGCTGGCATTCGTCGCCTCAGTGAACTCAATATGGCGCTGGCTCTGGGGCTGCTCAGCTTTGTTCTCCTGGCTGGCCCAACCGCGTCGCTGCTGGGCGGATTTGTGCAAAACGTCGGCAACTATCTCAGCAACGTGGTGTTCCTCACATTTAACCTTTATGCCTATGAGCCTAACGAATGGATGGGTGAATGGACGCTGTTTTACTGGGCCTGGTGGATTTCCTGGTCGCCATTCGTGGGCATGTTCATCGCGCGGATTTCCCGCGGTAGAACTATTCGTGAGTTTATCCTCGGTGTGCTGTTGATCCCGGCTGGCTTCACCTTTCTGTGGCTCAGCGTATTTGGCAATTCGGCCCTGTTTATAGAGCTGGGCGCCCAGGGCGGAGAGATTGTTTCTGCCGTCACCACCGAAATGCCCACGGCTTTGTTTGTGTTCCTCGAGCGCCTGCCGCTAACCACCCTGGTTTCGCTGCTGGCCACGCTACTGATTGTCACGTTCTTCGTTACCTCTTCTGACTCGGGCTCATTGGTGATAGATATCATTACCTCTGGCGGTAATGAAGATCCGCCGACCTGGCAGCGAGTGTTCTGGGCCATAGCCGAAGGCGTAGTTGCCTCGGTGTTATTACTCGCCGGTGGACTCAGTGCACTGCAAACCGCTGCGATCACCAGCGCACTGCCGTTTTCCGTTGTAATGCTGTTTATTTGCTACGGCCTGTACAAGGGGCTGCTAAGTGAGGGTAAGCGTCACCCTTATCGGCTTGCTTCATCTTCCGGCATTCCCATGGATGCCTCTCCGGGCATCTGGAAAAACCGCCTGCGCGCGTTAATCGGCCAACACCGAAAGCAGGACGTGCAGCAATACCTGCAGGAAACCGTCAAGCCAGCCATGGAGAATACCGCCAAGCAACTGGATAAAACCATTCTGAACCCGGAGATCGAAGCTGAGTCTTCACTCATGCGGCTGCGGGTGCAGGAAGCGGGGCAGCAGGATTTCGTGTATGAGATTCGCCTCAGGGAATACACCGTACCCAGCGTTGCGTTCCCGGAATTACCACCCAAGGGCAGGGAGAAGACTTACTGGCGCGCGGAAGTCTACATCGCGGATGAGCCGCAGCATTACGATGTGGCGGGTTTTTCAGCGGAGCAGTTAGTCAGCGATATGCTGTCGCAGTTTGATCAGCATATGCAGTTCTTTCATAGTGAGAATCGGGAATTGCTTTAGGCGGTTGGAATGATGGGCTCATTATCCGGCTTTCTCTGGATGGAGGTCTGGATGGCCTGTGCCAACACCAAGTTTTAAGTAGTATGAAATCAAATACTACAGCTTCGCTGTTTCAAAGCCCGCAATAATTTCGTTTCTAAGCGTTTCCATCTCTTCGGCCGGATAAATCGATCCATCCCCATAGCCCCACACCGGATTGGGCCAGGCCTTGTCGGTTTCGGTCCTGACGATGTGATGCACATGCAGCTGTGGCACCATGTTGCCCAGTGCGGCGATGTTCATTTTCTCTCCCTTGAAAATCTGCAGCATCACTCGCGATAGCTCAGATGATTCCATTAGCAAGGTCTGCTGATCGGCTTCACTTAGCTCATGGATCTCACGAATATCGTTTATCCTCGGCACTAGAATGCACCAGGGGAAGTCTTTATTGTTCATCAGCAGCAGTCGGCTGAGCTTGAGATCGGAGAGCGAGACGCAGTCCTTCTCGAGTTGGGGGTGCAATTTAAAATCAGACAACTTAATACTCCGTGATTGGCGCCAACTAATAATGCCACACAGGGAACGGCTGGAAACGCTTTCCGCTTAAAGCTGAGCTAAATGTTTGGGAGAGAATGGTGGAAAGAAAAGCGAAACTTGAGGAGGGAGGGGTGAGGAGAGAGGAGAAAGGAGAGAGAAGAGAGGATGGCGCGCATTGCACCATCCCTTTCTCTCCATAAGTTTTTCTAGTGCTCGAGTCTTTGCTCGGGTCAAAAATGCCTGCTAACGGTTAAGCGCGCATTTAACGGTCGCCCCACCGTGGTCTGGTGCGTGCTATGGGAATTAGGGAAATACAGCTCGTCCGTCAGGTTTTCGATGTTGAGCTGCACCCGGAAGTCGGGCGAGATGTCATAGAATGCTGCGGCATCTATGCGGGTGTAGCTCGGCAAGAAGGCTGTGTTGCTGTTATTGATAAAGCTGTCGTCCTGGTGGGTAAGTCCGAGACCCAGTCCGAGACTGTTAGATACCTGGTAGGTGTTCCACAAGGATAGCATCTGTTCTGGCAGTTCCCTTGGTCGCAGGCCAGTAGGTCCGGAGCGGTTAACCTGTTCGCCTTCGAGTTGGCTATAGCCTGCTGCGATGTACCAGCTTTCAGTTACCTGGCCCTGCAGCTGCGCCTCGAATCCGGTGATTTCGGAGTCGATCACATCCAGTGTCTCTGGATTGTTGTCGGCGATCTGAGGTGAGCTTTGCTCAATCTCGAACACCGCGGCGGTAAGACTGAGACCGGGGCGCAGGTCCCACTTGATGCCGCCCTCCAGATTGGTGAAAGTATTGGGATCCAGCTGGTTATTGTTGCCGTTGATATTCGCGAACTGTTCGCCGCTGCGGGGCAGGAAGGATTCACTGTAACTGGCGTACAGTGAGATGTTTTCCATGGGCTTGAACACCAGGCCGCCGCGGGGAGTCACCTTGTCGTCTTTGCGGCTGCGGGTTTCATTGGCTACGACATTGAATACGTTGATATCGAAACTGTCGTAGCGCGCACCGATGATGACGTCCAATTTCTCGGAGATTGCGATCTCGTCCTGCACATAAAGTGAGCGTACATCGATACCAACCCGGGTGTCGTCATTAAGATCGATGGTGTAGCTGTTGCTGGTAGCCAGACCGCTGGCATTGGTGCCAACACCACCGCTTAGAACCAGGGGGCGAGTGATGGCAAAAGTCTCGTTGTCGTCCGCAGTCGTATCCCAGAAGGCGTTAAACCGGTCCTGTTCCGAAGCGGTATCGATGATTTCACCGCCGGCAATAATAGTGTGGCTAATCGCGCCAGTCTCTGGCTGCCAGATGATGTTGCCAGAAAGAATCAGATTGTCACGCTGAGTAGTGTCGATATAGCCATCGAGAGTTGCCTCAAGCGGGGTTGCCAGCTGGTCGTATGCAGAGACATAAAAGTTTTCATACAGCTTGTCATAGTCGCCATAAAACGCACTGAAGTTGCCTTTCAGATTATTGGAGAACTCATGCTGCAGAGCGGCGCGGAATAAATGGGCCTGCAGTTCATTGTTATTCAGATCTGGGTCACCAAAGACGATATCGTGGAAGGCCTCCACAGGTCGCCCGTCTGCACCGGTCGGGATGCCTCTGTCGATAAAGCGCTGGTGATCCAAATATTCGTAAGACAGGTCAAGCGTGGTGCCAGGCCTGAGTTCAAATTTGGCAGTTGGGTTGATGCCGAAGCGGTCACCATCAAAAAAGTCCCGGTGATTGCTCAGGTTTTCGTAGAAGGCATTGATGCGAAAGGCGGAGGTATCACCCGTGTCGAAGTTGCTGTCTACCTGGACAGACATTTCACCGAATGAATTTGCGCCGGCCTGAAAATCTGTGAATCTCTCACCCAGTACGCCTTTCTTCGTGACGCGATTGAGAATACCGCCGGTGCCGCCACGGCCAAACAGCAGGGCATTGGGGCCGCGCAGGATTTCCACCTGTTCCAGGTTATAGAGCGGGCGGTAGTACTGCACGTCATCCCGTGCGCCATCGATGAAGAAATCGGCGGTAGAGCGGACACCTCTGAACACGATGGAGTCACGGTGACCTTCCCCCTGGGAGTTATTCACGCCGGGAGTGTAATTAATAATGTCGCCAATGCTGGTGAAACCCTGCTGCGCGATCTGCTCGGCGGTCACTATGGAGAGACTCTGGGGGACATCAATGATTGGTGTAGGGGTGCGGAGCGCGTTCACCTGATCGTTAAAGAGATACTGCGAGCGGACCACGATTTCCTCAATCAGATTTCCGTTTGCGGGTTGTGCGACTGAAAGTGGGGCCCATACCGCCAGCAACAGAGAGGCGGCAGCGAATAGGGTGGAAGGCGAACGTGTCATGCTGGTTGGTACTCTTAAAATCCAATGCCAGTATGTTAGTTTAAATATAAATGAGAATCAATATCATTTAGATTCAAGATATAGATTGAGCTAATAACTTGGCACGGCTGCTGCCAAGATTGTGTCGCGGTGGATCTGTGGATTGGGGTGCTGTTTGCGATGCTGCGCAAAGTAGCGTTTCGCGCAAGGAAGGAGCTGGGGCAGGTCGCCAGCTTAGCCGGCTATGTAGCCCGCATTATGGAGTTTGCCTAAGCCGCCTTGCGCGCAATATCCTGAATGCGGGCCACCATGGCTCGCAAGCCATTGCCGCGAGTCGCGGACAGGTGGTTCATCAATTCCAGTTCTTCGAAGTATCCCTCGATATCGAAGTCGAGGATTTCTTGCGGGGTCTTGTTGTTGAAGGCAGCCAGGATAACGCAGAGCAGGCCTTTGACTATGAAGGCGTCGCTGTCCACTGCCAGCTGCACCCTGTCACCTTCCATCTGCTCGTCGATCCACACCTGGCTCTGACAGCCGCGCACGAGTCTGTCTTCGGTGCGTTTATCTTCAGGCAGTGCCGGCAGGTCTTTGCCGAGATCGATGATGTACTTGTAGCGCTCTTCCCAGCTGTCAACGAATCCGAGGGTATCCTTGATATCGTCGCTGCTGATGCTATGGCCGAATGGGTTGTTGCTCATGCTGCTTCTGTGTGTTGGTCAAAGACGGCTCGTGCCAGTCTAAAGAGGGTATGTTGGGGCGAGGAGTATAAACGAAAAGTATATCCGAAAACCGGCTGGCCTCAGAAGAACATGCCAGTCTCGAGCTGGGCCTCTTCCGACATCATTTCGCGACTCCAGGGTGGGTCCAGCACCAGGTCGACCTTGACGGCCTTCACATTGGGGACCCGAGCAACCCGAACTTCGACATCACTCACCAGCACGGGGCCCATACCGCATCCGGGCGCGGTCAGGGTCATGTCGATGTCGATGCGGCCGGCCTCCTGGTCGATGTCCATCTTGTAGATCAGACCCAGGTTCACCAGGTCCACCGGTATTTCCGGGTCGTAAACGGTATGCAGGGCTTCCCATACCTGTTGCTCATCGATCTTGCCGTCGGGTCGCGGTTCGAACTCCAGCTTGATGGGTTCGAGACCCAGGGCATCGGCATCGGTGCCATCTACCCGAATCATATTGCCATGGTGAATTACTGTGTAGCTGCCACCCAGGGACTGCACCAGGGTGACGAAGGTAGCGGTCGGAATGGTGACGGGGTCACCCACGGGCACAAGACGCCCGGGGCAATCGCGGGTAGTGGTGAGTATGGTGCGTTCTTTGCTGGTCATATCAGGCTGCTTTTGATGTATTCTGGCTCTGGTTGCTGGCTCAGGATGCCGCGATATCGAAACTTTCACCGCAGCCGCAGGCAACGCTGACGTTGGGATTATTGAACTGCAGGTTGCGATTGACGCCCTGCTGCACCATGTCCAGCTCAGTGCCGCGCAGGTAGGGCAGGGAACCAGAGTCGACAAACAGTTTGAGGTCGTTTACTGCAGCGATGGTGACATCCCCCGCTTCAGGCGCATCCACTTCTTCCATGACATACATGAAGCCAGTGCAACCGCTTTCTTTTACGCTCAGGCGCACTGCGGATTTGCCCTTGAGCTGAACCTGCTTCAACAGATGGGCGGCGGCAGGCTCAGTGACAGAGACTGCGGTTTTAGCGTCTTTTTCTACGTCGAATATTTCTACACTCATAACCTTGTTCCAATCAATTCATCCCGTATGCTGATGCGGGATGATTCGGTCTAAGCAA
>Ga0222719_10002031_pt1 | contig 18960 bp, 25 predicted proteins | sample C33_34DmetaG_FD_165039 | JGI IMG/M metagenome (GOLD analysis project Ga0222719, IMG submission 165039) | Estuarine water microbial communities from San Francisco Bay, California, United States - C33_34D | ecosystem: Environmental > Aquatic > Marine > Unclassified | place: USA: California... | reverse complement strand
TCTAAATTGGGAGAAAAAACTTTATTGAATTTAATTTATAAAGGAGAATCTTTATAATTTTTGCTGTCAGATATACCTGGGGATCTGCCTAATTTTGATGTGGTAGTTATTTGGCCTATGCCTAGATTAGCAAGGTTATCGCCTATTCTCCAGTTTCCTTTTATAAATTCCTCTGGATTTACTTCATCTATTATGGGTAAATATGCTTTTAATTCTGTAGGTAATTGTTTTCTAGCAATTTGTACATACTGATTGCCTCTAAAGTTATCACTGTATTGCTTAACTTCTTCTGGGCTTTTAAGTTTTAATTTATTATCGGCGTTATCTTTATTTTTTTTGATATCATCTATTTGCTTCATTTGTAGTTTGGCTTTTCTTTCTGCCACTTGCTGTGCAGAGTCAACACTAACATGAGCAGGGTTGCCTCTTTCACGTTGTAAATGATAATAAGTTAATTGAGCTTCTGGATCAGGACTTGATTTCAAAGACGTGGCAACCTGATCAACTGCGGATTGATCTAGTTTTTCTAATATAATATCGTTTATTTTCATTTTTGTCTTTGTCTTCCTCCGGCCCAGTAACCTGCTATGGCTCCTATACCTGCACCTGCTTTCTTATATTTATCAGAATCTTTACCTAATTTTTTACCAATCTTTTTACCTGCGTATCCACCTGCAACTGCACCAGCAACTGCTCCTGCAACTTTTCTACCAGTACTAGGTTTTCTGCTGTACTTGTCAGTGATATCATAACTTCTGTATTTTGTCATTGTTTGAAGGTTGCTAACTAATTCACTTGTTACAGCAATTCTTCTGAACTCTTGTATAATTTTTGCCACAATATATTGTCTGGATCTGTATTTTAAATGTTCCCAATCAACTGCTAACCTTCTCCAGGATTTATATCTGGAATCATTTATTTTAATCTGCCTCTCTAAACTCATAAAATATGTAGTTGCTAACGGCACTTTACCTTGTGATGCTAATTTATAAAAAAATTGAGAATGTTGTTTAGGTTCAAACTTACAACTGTTTAAAAATCTTTTACTAAAAATACTGTCTTTTAATTTTATTTGTTTGGAATCAGGGTTGTTTACTATATATGATAGCAAATATAAATCAGTAGCATGTGTTCTAAACAAAGTGTAATTACCATATTGTGTTGTTTTCCTGGCATAACCTAGTGCAAAATCTGACTGCTTGGAATCTTTTGCCATAATGTATAGTACTAAACTATTTAAGTATAACAAATCTGCTATATCACGTCCAGTTAATTTTTTAAAGTTATTGGTAGTCCTTAGCAATCTGCCTTCTGTAATTTCATTGTCTATTAGTTTAAAATCCATTTTATTTGCCTGGCTTCCCTGAACCAAAATTAAGTTTACTAAACTCCAATCTGTCAATCAGTTTAAGGGCATTACCATCTCTGTCAACTGCTACAAAACCTTCTTCCCCAGTTACTTCGAACCCTTTTTCAGTTTCTTTAAATGTCGGCATTTGTCTAATAGTTTCTAATTTTTGTACAATTAAATTTTTGGCTTGTATAAGTTTTAAATATAAATTGTAAACTCCAACAATACTATTTACATGCTCTTTTAAAAATTTTACACCTTGTACTAATAACTGCCTGTATTCATCTTTCTTTTGTTCTGTTTTATATCCATCTATTTTTTTAGTCATTCTTGCAATATAACTTTGTGTAAAATCACTAGAAAACTTAACAGGGTCTTGCTCAAAACTTTCCATCTCTCTGATATTGGAATTAATATGTGCCTTAAGATAAATCATAAAATCCTTACCTATTGTATCATTACCTTTTTCAACCCAGTCAAACATTGATTTGCCTACCGCTTTTAGATACTTATCAGCAGTTTCTATTGCTGATAAAATATCTTTACCTTCTTTATCTGTAAGTGTAATTGTACCACTTAAATCTTTTATAGTTGCGTCTCTAAACCATACAGCAGGATTTTGTGTTAAACCGGTACTATCAAATCCAAACTTGGCTTGGGTATCTGCTAGTGTAGGTCCGCCTACATACTCTGTATGAAAAACTATACCCATTTGTGACGCCATTATTTCCTTTGCTAAGTCTGACATTACAGGAACACCATAAACCAATGTGTTTGGTTTAAAATAAACAACTTGCTCACCATTTATATTACCTTGTTGTAATGTATCTTTTTTATACAACATGTCGCCTTGTAATACAGTTTGTATATTTAATTTAGATAAATTTTCTAAAGCAACTTTTAAAATATCTTGTAAGCCACTATCAGGATGATTCTCTTCTATGTCTTTAGGGGTAAAATTTATTTTAGGTTTTTTTGCAAACACACCTTTAGTACCTACAAAAAATTTACCTGTTTCAGGATCTTTACCACAAACTATTGCAGGAGCACCATCCCATTTTGTTGTCATTGATATTTTTGTGTCTGATTCGCCTTCCAGCATTTGATGTAAACTGTACAGATAATCTACTGCCTCTTTGGCACCTTTAAAACCTTTGTTATAAATATTATCTTCTAGATGCTCAAGGTGTGTGTTTTTACCTTCTGCTTCTAATAATATTCCACTTAGAATATTTTGTTGTAAGTCTAAAAATTTCATAAGTTTTATTTAGGTAAAATTCTACTTTTGTGTAAAGAGAAGCCGGTTACCCATTCTTTGCCTTCGTCTGTTAACCTTACAAATGCAGTGAGCTCAGTGGATGGGAGTTCAATACTGCTTATCTTTCCTTTTATTTCTTTACCTTTATTTTTACCACTTATTCCTTTCCAGGAAACATCACTTCCAGGTTCTATATAGAAGGTGGTATTAGAGCCAGCACCTTCTATAGGTGTGGCTAATTCTTCTTTCGTACCACCCATGGCTTCTTCGGCTTCAATCCTAATTTGTTCTTGTTCATCAACATTGGAATCTAAGTTTGGTCTGTTCTCTTCTTCTTCCTTTTGGATTAATTTTCTTAACGTTTCTAAATTTTCATGCTGATCTTTACTAATGGTTAATGTATTTTCACCTTTAAGAGCGAAAACTTCTCCAGTATAAAGATAATATCCATTACCTTTTGGACCTTGCGGATCACCTGCACGGAGGTTAAGTTCAGGATAATGTAGTTTTACTAGCACAGAATTTATAACCCTGGTTTGTCTTGTTATTTCTTTTCCTGTATCTGGGTCTATCAGAACACCCATTTTACCTGTTTGATTATTAACAAAAGGTACTATGTTATTTGCAAGGTCTATACCCTCACCCTCAACTATTCCTGAACATTTAAAATTAATTGTGGGGGAATCCAAACCTTTACCGGACTGTGCAAAGGGATCTGCATTTTTATCTGGCTGGATTGCCACCAGTTGTCCTTTCCTAAATTTGCCGCCATAATATTTAGTTAAAATATCTTCATAATTTTTAATATTGTTTAATGCTATTTGCCTATATGCCTTTTCAATATTTTTATCATTTACAGCCTTTTTATAAAACTCTAAATGGACTTGTACCTGATCTAATAATGATGCAGTTGTTTGACCTTTTCTGCCTGTTTTTACATCTACTAAAAGTTGTGCTAATTTATTTTCCCAGTAAACTATACTTTTTTTGGCTTCATCTGATTCATCGATTACACCCATGTCCTTCTGCCAGCCATATGCTTTTTTAAGTGTTCCATAATAATTATCTAAACCTGCTTGAACTCTACCAAAAACAAGTTTTGAAATTGGGTTGTAAACCCCTCTTTTAATAATTTTAGTAAACAATGGTGCTTTTGGATCTAAATCATCACCATATAAACTAAATTGATCTGTAAGCCAGTCCTTTACTTTTTTATAAATTCCGTCCGGAATCCTTGTTACTGTATCTGCCTCATATCCTAATGATGCACATAGTAAAGCATGTGTCATAGAATGAGGTGGAACTTTTTTTCGGTCGCTTTGTCTTAAAAAAAATGGTTGATGGTTTTCATCGCCTGGATTTCCCAAAGGATCCATTGTAATCGATTTTATTTCTCCAGTTTTAGGATCTTTCGCTTTAAATTCTGACTGGTAAATGTACTTAACACCTGAGCCTTCCATTGCATAAGCTCTGTCATGTTTTAATAGCACTCCTGAAGTTTCTGCTTGATTGGCCTGAAATCTGTCAGTGTTTTGTTTTTTAACACCGTCTTTTTTACCATCTTTATCACCAAAAAATCTTTTAAGATTCGCAATATTTCTTGTACCATCTGATGTAATAACTTCTGAGCCTTTTACAATATCAGAGACGCTATAGTCATATGAGCCGTATTTTTCATTATATTTAGGTTCAAACCTACCATCTCCAAGCACGGTCCACATTAATTCTGCAACTATTTCTCTGTTTTTAGTGTTTTTTGCATATCCTAAATTAAAAGGCATATTTTCTTCACCAACCCTGTGCCATGATCCTTTTTTAGAATTGTTAGGGATATACTCTATTAGAGTTGCTGAATGACTTTGTAGTTCAGCATCTGGCTTTCTTTTTTGTATTTCCTTCGTAATTTTCTTAATATCAGGTGTTCCTCTAGGATTATTTTCCATAGCAAATGCTAATGCTGACTTATATTCCTCTGAATCGGTATCTACTTTTACATCTGGATCTTCATCTTTGGGAGTGATATCAGATTTCCACCAGTGCCCAGGATTGTAATCGGATGGTCCTATCATCTCTTTTAAATCATAAAGCCAAACATAGACATCGCTAGAGCGACCTAACTTAATTAACTTTCCACTATTATCCCTTGCATATTGGCCATGAAATAATTTACCTTTAGAATTAGGTTTATTGCCTTTAGGTTCTTCAAATAGTCTAGTTACTTCTAGAATTCGCATCTTCGATCTCTTTTTGGTCTTCTTTTATTACTTTTTTTATACCTCTGGAGAACTTATTTGCGTCTTTTCCACGAATACTGTTTATAAGTCTATTTGTAAGATCTTTTGCAGTTTGCTCATTGTAGTGTTCCTCAATTTGTTCTATTAAGTTAATAGCACTATTGATCACATGCTCGCCTCTGTTCGATACCACATGGTTTCTATCACGATCTACTGAGATTTGATTTAATTCTTCTAATATACTGCGAGCCTTTTTCACGTTTTCTCCATCGGAAAATTATGTATAATGCTATTTATCATTATAAGTCGGATTTCTTTAGGAACTCTCGCATGTTCATAGACTGCTCTATTGTGGATTTTTGTTCAGGATCATCAGCCTTTATGGCATTTCCACGTTTTAATTGATCCACTAGGTTATTTGTAGTAACTGTCATTGCATCTTCATCGCCTTCCTGAAGATCTTCTATCCTTAATGTGTCAGGATCAAATCTTAAGTCTACTTTGGTACCTACACCACTACTACTTCTTGTTTTCATAAACTGTATTTGATATCTGCCTTTTTCTCGCATAGCATTACTTGTAAAAATACCCACAACATTATCTGCTGTTTGTATTTTACTAATACCACCTGCAATATGATGATGATCAAATTCTATTTCTTCTACTGCACCTCTGTTTAACTGTGATGCTGTTACAAATAATAAGTCTCGTTCTACTGCTAAGTTACGCAACTCTTCAGATACATACTTGTCTTTGATAAACAAATCACTACCACTTACTTTTGCACTAATAGGCATCATCAAATCTAAATAGTCTACCAGTAAACAATCCACTTTTTCACCACTGGATATCTCATACTCTCGTAAAAATACTCTTATATCATTTACATTAACACCATTTGGCATTTGTTTTACTCTAAGTTTACCAGCACCTTTGGATTTCATACGGACTTTTAAGTCTACATCATCCATATTACGCATTATTTCTTTTGTGCCAAATCCAGACACCATACTGTCTAATCTCATACTAATTAATTGTTCACTAAGCTCTAAACTAATATAAACAGTATTCATACCTGCTAATGCCCAATTTACTGCAAAGTTTTGTAAAAATAAACTTTTGCCTGCTCCGGAGCCACCAGCAAAGATAGTCATTTCGCCTCTGTTTAATCCACCATATAGTTTTTGATCTATTCCTTTCCAGCCTGTGCTAATAGCACCTGACTGATCTTTTATCCATTGTAGCCGCTCTTTAGGATTTTCAAAATAGTCTAATCCTAAATCTTTTACTAAGCCTACCTGACTTGCTTCTTTAATTTTATTTTCCACAGTACCATAATCTTGTTTTTCCAACAAGTCAGTACTTTCAATAATTGCTTTTTCTAATGCTTTGTGTCTACAAAAAGTTTCAAACTCATTCATAAACCATTCATGATGATCCGGCGTTACATTTGGTATAGTTTCTAATTGTATACCTGCTACTGCACTTACCTGCTCGGGCGTAGGAATAGCATTATAAGTTGTGCTATGAGTCTCAAACAACTCAACTGCTTTACGATACTTTAAGTTAAAAAACTCTGGTTTTACAATGTTTTGGCACCTAGCAAATAAGTCTTTATCGCTGAGTAAAAATCTTAAAAAAAGTTCTTGTGTTTCTTCTGTATATGTTTTTATATCTGCCATCTTTTTCCTATCTCATTTAATATATATCTTGCGAAAATGATATGCCCTTCTTTGTTTGGATGCTGATCATCTTCACTTATCTTGTGATTAAAAGTAATATTAGACACGGGCATAACAAAATTACTTTTATCAAATACTGGAAAGTCTAATCCATTAAAGGGTTGACTATCTACTCCTGATTCTTTAAAAACATTGGGCATACATTTATTACTCATACCAGTAATTAAAAATTTTATATTTTTATGTTTACATAATCCTATAAAAGTATTTAACATATTGTATAGTTCAAATATGCCTTGGTCTAACGTTCTTGTCATAAAAACTGTGGGCATAATTAATCTTTGAAAAAAATTTTCTACTTCCTTTACAACATCTGTATTTTCTTGTAGTATCCTGTCTTCAGTAAAATGAAAGTCTTTTATTATACCTACCCAAGCACCATATTTTTCTAAGAAAAACTCTGTTCGCTCAGGATGTGTCAGTTGTAAAACAAATATCCAATCGTCTAAATTTTCTGTATTGTTTATAAACTCTGTTGCTTGTCTAAATAATCTGTGATTACTTCCTCCCTCTATAGATTCATTAATAACCTTTTCAAAATTATCTTGTAAAAAATGTCCCCAATTTATTAATTGTTCTGTATCAGAAAAGTGTTTTGTCCCAGAACTAAAACTACAGCCATTTACATACAGTTTCATAAATACTTACCTACTAAAAAACCTAATAGGAATATAAACCAATCAAATATAAAATGCATTAAAAATGAAATAGCAAATATTTCCTTCCAATGCTCTTTACAAATATCTAACCACTCTGCTAATTTTCTCATAACATTTTTGTCTTTACTTGTACTTTTAGTTTATTATCCGTTGCATGTTTTATAATACTTGCCAAAGTAATCAATCTTCCATACTTAATAACTGCTTCATCGGCATCTTTGATATCATTTGTCCAGGGAGGAAAACTTACTTCCCAACCTAACTCTAGTGCCTGCTCTATAAGTTCTTTTCCTGCGTTGTCTCTATCAGGACATAGTATAACACGTTTGCCTAATTTTTCAATCAGATGTGCCTGCTCAGGCGTAACACTATTACCTTGTATGCTAACTCCATCTAGTTGAATTGCATCAAAAACACCTTCAGTTACTATCACAATTTCTCTTTTGCTATCAGCAAACCTATCAATGTTAAAAACATACCCTGGTTGTATTTTGTGCAAATACTTTGGAGTTGTTTTATTGGGAGGATCAATATGCCTTGCTGTCCAACCAACCAACTCTCCATTATAAGTAAATGGAACAACTAGTCTCTGCTTATATAGACTTTGATTAAAATAAAGTAATGGATATAGGCCAAGCAGTCCTCTTTGTTTTGCGTATTGCTTAACATTATGTGTGTCAGGCAAATCTTCTACTGCTACGGCTGTATCTGGTAGCGTCTCCGCATTAAATTTTTGTAAGTTGTATATATAGTCGCCTGGCTCTTGTTCTTCTAAGACATCATTATATTTTAATAATTCAATTTGCACTTTATGTATATCTGAGTCAGATACACCCAGTATTGATGCTAAGTCTTTATATTTTTTACCTAAATTTGGATTGGGTGCCCAACCTGTAGTAAAATTGCAATTAAAACAATTATAACTTATCCTAGAACCTGTTGTAATTAGTCCGCCCCTTTTTCTCTTATCATTACACATCGGACAATCCATAGTAATCCATCCACTAGGAGTTTTTGTTGTTCTAACGGGTAAATTGTCTAAAAGTAGCCTATGTACTTTTTCTATAAGAAAGTCGATATCCATGCGGATATTATAACAGAATATATCTAAAAAGTCAATTAGTTTCTAATCAGTATTTGATTAATAGTCCCACTTTCAGGAGTATGAATTACTCTGATCCAATTAGCATTAACAGTAAATGTTTTATGATATATGTCACTAGATGCTGATAAACTAATATTGCTTTCTATATTGAACCAATCAGTACTTGCTTCATCACTGTTAGGCGTATTTTCTATACAACTGCCTTGTATTGTTAAATTACCTGTGTATGCTGAAGGATAAACAGCAATACTGTGAAGAGCATGGCTAAAATTTCTATCCTGATTACCAAATAAAGCACTTGTTGTGAATATATTTGCTGGATCTCCAGAGTCAGTACTAGCAACCTGTGTAAATGTATTTCCTAATTGAGTTTCAACAGGTTCATGTTTTAATTGTGTATCTATTTCTATTTGGAATTTTACACTACTATTTTGATCAGCATAAACTGGATATTCATTACCATCTGCTTTTGTCATAGAAACATAAATTGTATATAAACCTTCATCAACATTTCTCAAGTCTCCTTCGTCTAAAACAAGTTTAACCTGTCCAATATCGCTAGTATGCTCAAGAAGTTTAGTAAATATTCTACGTCTTGTAGTAGGATTTATAAGTGTAGCAGACAAACTCTCAGAAAAAACGTTCTGTAGTTTTCTGTCTCTGTTCCTAATGTCAAATTTAATTTGGTTGTACATGCCTTTATGGGCAATTAGTTTTCTATTATTCATTGGTCTGTTATCCACGTAAAGTCCATTAGTATTCACCACCAATCCAATGATGTCCTCGTAAAGATATAGTCTGTGATCACCTTGTGACATATTTTTTAGCTCTTAATAATATACTATTTATCGTTTCATCGCATAAATACTTTTGTGGAGAAAGACAACCTTATAACAGAAACAACTGAGCGATACCCTTTTCTGACGGGTATACAATACGGACAAGGAGAATACATAGGTATTGTTGTAAATCATGACAATGCTATAATGACTTTTTATGATGTTTCAAAAATGAACGGTGATAAAGAACGTGAAGAATTCCTAGATTTAGGTGAAACCTGGTGGTGGGAAAGTAATAGGCAATTACCTATAGATATATTTTTACATCATGAAATGAAAAAATTTCACAGATGTTTAAGAACGTTTGTAATGAAAGATATTGAAATTCTTTTTGGTCCTACAACTAGTTTACAGAATCTTCTCAAGAAAAGAATTAAGAGAAGAGGTGTGCAACTTGTAATTAAACATAAAGATAATTAATTACAAATTTTCAACAATTAAATTTAATTGTACGATAATTGCTAAAGCATAACCATAACTATGGCTTTTCTTAAAAAAGTATGTGTCATCTTTAGGCTTTGTCCAAACATCTGCTTCCACTTGTTCCCACGTTTTACCTACCAGATGCCTTTTGCCTGGTCGAATCATTGCTAATATCATTGCCAATTGTTCTATATTTTTAGGCTTATATTGTTTTACAATATCAAAATGATTATTAATATGAAATAATTGTTCAACAACCTCTTTATGTTCAAGTAATTCCCACATTGGATCTGTTGCTATAAGGCTATCTAAATGTTGCTCATCAATTATGTCATTGTAAATATGGTTGTTTAGAAAGTCTACTTTAAACCAACCTTCATCTTCTGCTTGTTTGTGATCTATTGTGCTGTAACCTTCTAATGGAAACTTAGGAATATTTTGAAAGTAGACACCAGTATTGTGTTTAGTAAACTTACCATCCTTTTCAATACTTGCAGGTGTATGCTTGACTAACGTAAGAAAGTCATCTCGGTTAGCCATATCGATATCTACATCAAAATCTATTTTCATTTTTTATATAACTCTAAAAAATTTCCTTGTGGCAAATCACTTGCTATTTTTAAAAACATTCTCTTAGCCATATTAGTAAAATTAAAATTGCAACTTATACTGTATCTCTCACTATTACCTAAAACAGGATTTGTATAGTGCGATAAGTATCCTGGAAATACAAACATGTCTCCTTCTTCTGGATTTAAACATATATTTGATAATCCAAATCCACTAGTTTGTCTTTCTCCAAATTTAAAATATAATTGACCTTCTTGCTTTTCTTTTCTGTTATTATTATAGTAATTTACATTTTTGTCAAGTTGTATTTTAGTAAAAATTACACATACTAAATCTGCTGAAAGTATATGATCATGGATTGGATTGTATTCGTTTGCTATTTGTTTATTGTACCAACTTTTTGTAACCTCTAGAACTGTATTAATTTCTCCAGTTTTTATTATACCACCAATCATTCCACAATCTACTTCTTTAAGATACCTATGCATATTTGCAGATATTGTATCTAACACATCTAATTTTTTTAATTCATCTGTGATATCTATTTCTTCTCTTAAATTTCCGACCAAATCTCCTGATAAATCTTCACCTTTAGTAGGAAGACATATTTCGTGTAGGCTTTGAGTTTGTGTATCACTCAATTTAAAATGTGCTATTCTAGGTCCAAATGGTGGTATTAATTTCATTTTTATTTACCTTCATCAAACGATCTATCGCCTTTGGCATAAGTATCCTCAGGAACTATTTCAGCATCAGCATTCATGAATCTCATGCGTTGTATTAAATCCCAATTAATACCCTTACTTGGTTTCCATTCTTCAGCGATACTGCTCATATCGTTCATATTAAATTGTTTTTTCATATTCCTGCTACCTCACATGCCTGCTTAACCTCTGCAACTTCTTCTTTATTTTGTACAAATAGTTTCATCCAAAAATTTGCATCAATAATATGTTCTATCATTTTTACTTGTTCATCATTAAACCTAGGCAATAACTGATCTCCACTAACACTTAAATATATTAACCAAGGGGATATTTTAGCACTTCTTATATCGTGTACTGCTCTTGAAGTACTAACTTCATTAAAATAATTCTGCCATTGAGTATCATTATTTTTTGCCCAAGTATCTAAGTACATAATATTTCGTTCTAATGCTTTCATACCTGGTTCTTTTTTAACATAAGTCAGTAAAAATTCATCATATAATTTATCTTTACTCCAGTCTGCTAATTTTTTACCTTCTTTTATTAACCACTCTGAAAATTTTTCAGGGTTTAAATATTCATTTGTAATACAACTTCTACCAAACTTTACAAATCCTTCATAATATTGGCTTTTTATAAAATCTTCATGTGTTTTAGATTTAGTTGCTGTAGTATTTAGTTCATAAAACATTTGGAATACTCTGTAAGCCAATCTTGTATGAGTTAAATCTTTATCAGCCCAACGTCTTTTCTTTACACACATATGGGCACTCAAAGTTCTTTCACTCATGAAACTTTTTTCACACCATTTACAAGTATTACTTTCCAAAGATTTCTGTGATTGATTTGTCATCGTATCCATTTGATTTTGCTAAATCCTTTAATTCGTTAGTTGTATTAATGTCTATTAAATTATTTATGTCCTCATTTTTCATATGTGGGAATATACTGTATATAAATTCAAAAACTTTATTTTTCTTTTTTCTTGAATTAGGCGGTTTTAAATATGGATGAAATTGTATTTTACCAACACCACAGGCACTTAGAAGCAACCATTGTAACTCAGGATGTTTACTAACTTCGCTAAATTGGAAGTTTACAAGTTCATTAGTCATGTATATGTAATTTGCGGCATCTTTACCCTGCACACTACTGCAATACCTCATCATCATCCAGGCACTAAAGGCTTTTTTACCTTCATCAGACAAATTATTATAAAAATTTCTATCCTTTTTGTCAATTGCCGCCATTATATCTTTTAATGGTATTTGAGGTTTCTTAGGCATTATTCTCCTTCAAACTCAACTATTGTTTCTACATTATAGCCTGTTTGTTTTATTACTTTAGACCCGCCTAAATCAGGAAGATCAATTACTGCTAGTACTAATATATTGTCTTTAGATATATTAAATGATTCACTTATTAATTGAGCACAGGCAATAGCAGTACCACCTGTTGCTATAAGGTCATCTATTATAACAATTTTATCCTCTTTTGTCAATTCAGAACATTTTTGTATATGCAATTCTGAAGTTCCGTATTCTAATTCGTATTCTTTACTATATGTAGGGTTAGGCAACTTACCTGGTTTTCTTGCAAGTACTAATGGTAAATCCATATCTCTAGCAATAGGACTGGCAAATAAAAATCCTCTGCTTTCTATTGCTACTAACTTTGTTGCATTAAACATCATACAACTAGCAGTCATGTCAATAAGTGCTTTGTTGAACGCTTCTGGGCGTTCTAATAGGCTTGTAATGTCTCTGAACTGTATTCCTTTTATAGGAAAATCAGGAACAGTTCTTATATATTTTTTTAATTCTTTCATTGTATTTTTAATTTAAAAATTGTTTCCCATTCTGCATATTGAACAGTATCAAAATATTTTGGAGGATATGTAGGTGCTGTCCATTTTATAGAACGTTGTCTTTTATAAATTGTTTTTAACCAAACTTTATGTCCTGCTATTGTTTCAACAGGTCTCCATGCAAACCATTTTTTCCATTTTGAATATTCTGGTTGTGTTGGATCTTTCAAATGTGGATACCTCGTATAAGCAGGATGACTAAAAGTTGTATTTAAATTTTTTCCTTTTATAATGTTTTTGATCATTAAAACAAGTCAATATGCTCATAAGGTAAATCTGATTTACCAAAATGTCCATAATTTGTTGTCTTTGGAAGATCCAAATTAAATAAATCAAACTTATCTATAATTCCTTTAGGTGTTAAATCAACATTATCAAGTATCCAATCTGCTAAGTCTGGTCTAACTTTACCGTCTGCATATACATAAACACTAGTAGGCTCTACTACACCGATTGCATAACTTAGTTGTACTGTACAGTTATCTGCTTTACCAAATGCAACAATATTCTTTGCCAAGTATCTAGCCATATAAGCCGCACTTCTATCAACCTTGGTACAGTCTTTACCACTAAATGCTCCGCCACCGTGTGGTGCATAACCACCGTAAGTATCAACAATAATTTTTCTGCCTGTTAATCCTGTGTCTCCGTCTGGTCCGCCGATTACAAATCTACCTGTAGGATTTATTAAAAAATCTGTTTTATCTAATTCGTATTCTGTTATTTCATCTCTAATAAGTTCTTCTAGACTTGATCTTACTTGTTCTATAGTTACATTATCTTTGTGCTGAGTACTACAAACAATCTTATCAATACTGATAGGATTGTTTATACCATCATAACTCATAGTCACCTGAGATTTACTATCAGGCTGTAACCAAGGTAATGTATTATTTGTTCTTTCACTTTGTAATCTTCGTAATATTCTATGACTAAAATGTATGGCACTTGGCATAAAATCTTCAGTTTCATTACAAGCATACCCAAACATTAAGCCTTGATCACCTGCACCAAAATTATCTGTTCCTAATGCTATATCGGGAGATTGGCCATGCAGTTCGTTATATACTTTTAAATGTTCCCAATGAAACCCGTCTTGTTCATAACCTATATCTCTAACTACTGCTCTTACAAGTTTTTCTATATAAACTTTATCAAACTTATCGCTTTTAAATTCACCAGCAAGAGTAACCATATTTGTAGTTACTAGGGTTTCTACTGCCGCTCTGTAATTAATATTATTATCTATAATATAATTTGCTACTGAATCCGAAATTAAATCAGCAACTTTATCTGGGTGCCCTTTACTAACACTTTCACTTGTAAATTGATAACTCATTATTTGTCTCCTTGTTTTACAAAAATACCATCTACCATGCGGCCTTTTCTGTCTTTTATATCATTATATGCTACTTGTAAACATTCTTCCATTGTGATATTATTTCTTTTCATAATGTTTATCATTACAACTAGCATGTCTCCTAAGTCATCTCTAATATCGTTTCCTTTACATACATTGTCAGATAACTCGCCCATTTCTTGTAGAAGTTTTAAAACCTGATCTTTATCACTGGCACCGTCTATTAAGTTTCTGTCTACATGCCATTGCTCAACTAATTTAACAAGTTCTTCCATTAAAGTTTACCCTCTTCTTTCATTTGCTTACGAATTTTTGTTGCACTGATATCTTCTATATCTGCATCAAATGTTTCCTGCTCTACTTTATATCCAACATCTCTACCATATGTAATGTTTAAAATATTTGGTACAGGGTAGCATCTAAATTTACCAGCATATTCGGCCAACGCAATTTCTATTTTTTCACATATACTATCCACTTGCCAAGGATTATCATCTGTTAGTGGCATATCTCTAACAAGTATTGCTACTTGGCCATGTTTTGCTAATGCTTTTTCAAACAAAGCCTTATGCCCATCATGAAAAGGTTGGAATCTTCCTAGCATCTGTGTAGTTGGTTGCTTAGGTTGGAACTCATGATCTTTTAAATCCACAGCAATTAGTCTTGCCCATTCCTCTACCATCTCTTCTGTCCACCACTCATCAGCAGTTATTGTTGCATTTATAAATGTACTTCCATCAGGTTTTTCAAACATTTTATTAGTGTCTTCAAATCTACCTTCTTCAATTGTATCCATCCAAATTACATATTCAGGGACATTTTTTTCACGAAGTTCATTTGTTGGACAAACAAAATCTGCTACACCATATCGTTTTTTAGCAACACTTTTGCGAACATAATCTCTCATTCGTAATGCTTGTCTTTCTCTACCCTCAGGTGAGAAATCCCAATCCATAAATGTTTCACGTATTTTATCTGCGTTGTGCCAGTCTGCGTTTCCTAAAATCTCAACTAGTTTTTCTGCAAGAGTAGATTTACCTGATCCAGGTAAACCAAAAATTAAGACTCGTTTCATCTATTTTCCCTTTCCCATTCTGCGTTTTCTTCAAATTCTGCAAGATATTCTTCCATGTTTTCAGCAACTAGATCTTGACTATCATGCCACTTAGTATTTAACCAGCCAACCTGAGCATCATAACTTTTACCGGTGCTATCCATGTAATCATAGTCTTGTTCTAATTCAACTTTGTCATAAAATACAGCATCAACAAATTCTGCTAAATTTGTTTCAACTACACCAACTCCAAGTTTAAATTCATCAAAGTCCTCACCGTCTGTTTCCACAAACCATGCACCAAAGGAACCTTTCTCTGAACTATGAAAACATAAAACAGGAACATACTCATTACCGTCTTCATCTTTTTCATTTAACACTTCTGGTTCGTCATCAGTACTAAAGTAACCGCCTTCTCTGCCATATACATGAATTGCTTCGCCTTCATATACTTCGTTATCATAACTCCAGTCATCTGAACCGTCTGCTGGAATTTCATACACATAAAATCCACCATCTGCATAGGCACTATTGATGTGTTCAAAGTTATCGTTTTCCCACAAATTAAAATACTCACCTGGATCTGTGCAAGGACTTGGTGGAGTATCAGGATCTAACAATGCATCTTCAGGTTCTTCATCGTTCCAACCGTCTTGATCTGATTCTAATACAGCATCAATAAGTTCACTAGTATCATCTAGTTCTGCGTAATAACTGACAAATGCCGGATTTACTTCTCCTAAAACAAGTTCTCCTCCGTATCTGCCGCCTTCTATTCTAAATTTTCTTTTTGCCTTCATTTTATTCTCCTATTCTATGTGATTTCTCACAAATTCTTTTATTATATGGATACCTACTGATGCCCATGTAACTACTATTAAACTCCAAATCAAAACTTCTATCATAAAAGATCTGATATATCTATATTTTTTATTTTTTTTAAGTCTTTTACAAACATAGCACACTTTGGTTCAGGACCATCTTCTAAAGGAACAACCAACATATGGCCATTCTTTAATTTAGGAAAGTACCATTTAACGTCTTGGTAAACATTTGTAATCTGTATTTCTTCTGATCTTGGCATCCAACTATGCATTGGATTAATTACAGGACTTAAAAAGCCTCTGTTATTTAAACTTGCTAATGGAATAATTTCTAAGTCTGCAAAGTCTTCATCACAAGTTAATATACTCCAGTCCATAGGCATCTGTAATTTATATTCGCCTATCTGTAAACAAATTGCTGGAGCATGGAAACTTTCTAAAAATATTAACGGCAGGAAGTAATAATCCTGAAATTCTTCGTCTCCGCCATCAAAAACACAATATCTTATATCGTCTATTTCGTCAGGTACACAGTCTATATCGTATGTATTATTTTCTATCGTTAGTATTTTCATTTATATTCCACCTTGGTTACGGTATGACGAAAGTTTGCTTCTTTATAGAACTGCTTTCTTTTTGTCAAATGCCTTTTGCTATATTTTAAATTACTAGTCAGGTCAACAACCTGAACATAGTCTTTATCTTGTGCTTTTCTAATACCTCTTCCAATACTTTGTATTACTCTCACAAAACTCTTTCCTGGTTCTAACATAATAAGATTAAATATCCTTGGTATGTTAATACCTACTGCCGCCACACCATATGTAGCAACAATAACTTTATTATCCATTTCAGAAATGTCATCATAATTGTCTTGCCTGTCCTGTTGTTTCATTGAACCTGAAACAAACACCCAGTCAGAATTTCTTTCTGCTAACATTTCTCCTGTTTTTATTCTATCTATTAGTACTAATGTATTACCATTAGCACCAAAGCCATTTATTATTTCGCTTATATGGTCTATTCTTACAGGGTCTGTCACAAGCCATTTTAATTCTTGAGCATAACTACTAAACCCTATCATGCCATCTTGTAATTGTAAAACACTGATATCTAAATCAGCAAGTACACCCATATCCTGTAATTCTTTACTGCTTAAATTACCTACTACAGGACCTAAACTGCATAAACAACCTATTGCTTCATGTTCATCTTTAGGTATAGTGCCAGTTAATCCCCATCTGATAGGTACTCCTTTAAAAGGACCACTTAATAAATTTTTTAAAACTTCTGCTTTTGCTTTATGTACTTCATCAACCATTACACATACAACACCATCTAAAAACTCATCTAGTGGAAAATCTGCTTCATACTTCTTAGTTTTCTTTTCTAATACTGCTAAACTTTGCCAAGTACAAATAGTATGCGTTTTATCATATTCTTTTCTGTCTCCATAAAGAACACCAACATCCAATCCTAAGTTTTTATAATCTTTTTCTGTTTGTACAACTAAGTCTTTATTAGGAACGATTACAATAGTTCTGCCATATTCTTCACACTTATGACTTAGTACGGCTGTTACTAATGTTTTACCTGCTCCTGTGGCAATTTCTTGTAAGCATTGGGGATTATCTAAAAATTTGTTTACTACATCAACCTGATAGTCTCTAAGTATAATAGGATTACCTTCTACAGGATGTCCTTTAGGCCAGGCGACGTGCTGATAACTATCTTTAGTAATATGATCAAAACTTAAATCCCATTGTTGTCTTAAATCTTTTACTTCTATTTCATATCCATCATTTGTAACTATGGGCAATAATCTGTCTAATAAATGGAAATATGTTCTGCCGCCTATATCACAATACCTTATACAGCCGTCCCATCTGCCTAATTTATATGCAGGCATATGATATGCATAAGGTAAAAAGTATTTTACTTCATCAGATATCTTTCGCCTGGTTTTAACGTCAAGTCCTGTGAACCTGACGTTTACCTCGTCTCTAATTTCTAAAATACATTTACCCATATCTTATTATACTACCAAGTGTACCCTAATGTCAAGTAAACTTCTTTACCTTTATTATTATAAAAAGGAATAACTTCTACAACTTCATCTGTGAGATTTTCAATTTTTAAAGATAAAGTTAAACCATTTGTAAATCCTTTTGTAATATATAAATTAAGTTTCTTAAGATCTTCCAAGTATTCTTCGCCTTCTGCTAATACATCATATGCACCAGGTTTTCTTTCTAAGTTTACTGCATACTTCAATCTTACATCAACACCTTTAATATTTTGATTCCAATTTATCACACCACTATATTTTGGTATTCTAGTTTGATCTGTGTCTGTATATTTTAACATTATTCCAAGTGGTCCAAAGTTATTAGCATACCTAAAGCCTTGCGTCTTGTACTCTCCTGTATTAGAATATGTAGGCATAGTGTAAACAGGATTATTATCCGCAACTAAAGAATAAACACAACCTAATGGCATGTCTTGTGATGCTGTATAGTTAGGGTCTAACACACAACCACCATATGTACCATCTGCATTTACAGATGCATCGTAATCTACCTGTAAAGATGTTGTGATATTGTCTGTGTAGTAGCCTGGTATATATTCAATTGCTTCTTCAAATTCATACATAAACACACTTAATACACCATAGCCCAATTCATAACCAACACCTTTTTCAGGTTCTAATTCTTCATTACCTTGAACAAATCCGTCACCAAACTTTTCATATAGGTTTGCCTTTCTAAAACTGTTTCCTAAATTAAAGAACCAGTCTCCTTTTTCAATACCCAGTCTAAGAGCATTCTGGTCATCGTTGCCCAGTCTAATACCAAAGTTATAACTTAAAATAAAATCAGCATTGGCTTGAAAATAAATGGCACCATTCTCATCTGAATACTTCTCATCTGTCTGTGTTAAAGTATAAACACCATTACCCTGGGTAAC
>Ga0222719_10002030_pt1 | contig 18962 bp, 15 predicted proteins | sample C33_34DmetaG_FD_165039 | JGI IMG/M metagenome (GOLD analysis project Ga0222719, IMG submission 165039) | Estuarine water microbial communities from San Francisco Bay, California, United States - C33_34D | ecosystem: Environmental > Aquatic > Marine > Unclassified | place: USA: California... | reverse complement strand
AATGAAAAATTTTGAGCCATAAGAACCATAGCTTCATATGCAGCACTATCTCCATGAGGGTGGAATTTACCAATTACATCTCCAACTGTTCTTGCAGATTTCTTATATTTTGAGCCAGCATTTAAACCCAGTTCACTCATTGCATAAAGAATTCTTCTTTGAACCGGTTTCATGCCATCTCCAATATGAGGGAGTGCACGATCCAAGATGACGTACATAGAGTAGTTCAGATAAGACTCCTCTGCGTATTCCTTTAGACTGATTGAACTTAGGTTTTTATTCATAATTAAACTGATACTATCTTTCCTCGTTTCTCAAGCCACTCTTTTCTTGCGCCGGCATTTTTCTTGGAAAGCAATAGGTCCATCATACTGTTCACATTGTCAGTTGATGTAATAGTCAACTGAACTAACCTTCTGGTTTTAGGGTCCATTACTGTTTCACGGAGTTGAGAAGGATTCATCTCTCCTAAGCCTTTAAACCTTTGAATATCTATTTTTGGTTTTCCCGGTTTTGTCTTTAATTGTTTAACGATTGAATCTTTTTCATCTTCATCAAGGGCATAAAATACCTCTTTTGCACAATCAATTCTAAATAATGGCGGCATGGCCACAAATATATGTCCAGCTAAAATTAGTGGCTTATAGTGTCGGAGAAAGAGAGCGCACAATAAAGTCGCAATATGCAGACCATCTGAGTCAGCATCAGCCAATATACAAATTTTTCCATAGCGCAAAGAGCCTATATCTGGGCTTCCCGGATTAACTCCAATTGCTGTTGAAATATCCTTAATCTCAGCAGATTTCATAATCTCTGAACTTTCCAAGTCCCAAGTATTTAAAATTTTTCCTCTAAGAGGCATGATGGCTTGAAATTTTCGCTCTCTGGATTGTTTAGCAGATCCTCCAGCTGAATCTCCCTCAACAAAAAATAATTCAGTCTCTTGTAAATCAGTGCTATTACAATCTGATAGTTTTCCAGGCAGAGCTGGGCCTTGAAATGTTTTTTTTCTATCAACTACTTTTGTTTCTTTTGTCCTAGCCTGAGCGGATGCTATAGCTAACTCAGCTAATTTTTCTCCCTCCTCAGTATGCTGATTGAACCATATGCTAAGAATGTCCTTGGTCGTAGAATTTACAAATGCCTGATGATCTTTTGAGTCTAATCTCTCCTTGGTTTGGCCAGCGAATTGTGGATTGGTTAACTTAGAAGAAATTATGAAAGTGCTATGTTGGACGACATCATCAGCTGTGATTTTAAGACCCTTCGGAATTAAATTTCTAAACTCACAAAATTCTTTTACCGACTCAAGCAAGCCAGCCTTGAAACCATTCAGATGAGATCCTCCCTGAGCAGTTGGTATGAGGTTCACATAAGACTCGTTCATAAGGTTTTTTGCTGGTTTTGTTGACCAATTTAAAACAAAATCAAGCGCGTTCTCGTCTCCCAATTTGCTGCATGAGATTGATTCTTCTAAAAGTAATTCAATGTTGTCAGAAGACTCAGATAGGTATGAAGTTAGGCCATTTTCATAATTCCAGGATATCTTTTCATTCTTTTTATCATCGTGATATTCGATAGTTAAACCTGGACATAATACTGCTTTGGCCTTAAGCAAATGCTTTAAATTGTTTTTATCAATCTTTATGGTTTCAAAGTATTGTGCATCAGGAGTAAAGCTTATTGAGGTTCCTGTATTTCTGGGGCCTATATCTCCAACTTTCTTCAGATCTGAAGTTTTCTCACCGCCCTCAAAACTCATTTCAAACCTATGACTGTCTCTCTTAATTTCTACAGATAGGTTTTTTGATAGTGCATTAACCACAGAAACTCCCACACCATGCAAGCCTCCAGAAAAATTGTAATCTTCACCTGAAAATTTTGCTCCAGCATGAAGTTTGCACATTATGAGTTCTACGCCAGAAACCTTATGCTCAGGATGAATGTCTACTGGCATGCCTCGACCATCGTCTGTAACAGAAACAGACCCCTCTTTGCTGAGAGCTACTTTAATCTTCGCGCAATGCCCAGCAAGGGCTTCATCAATTGAATTGTCTAAAACTTCTTGAATCAAGTGGTTGGGGCAAGAGGTATCAGTATACATGCCAGGTCTTTTTCGAACCGGATCTAAGCCTGATAGAACTTCTATCGACTCTGAATCATAACTTTTAGCCAATTATTTTTTCCTGGTACTAATGAACTTTTAACTAGTATTCTACTCTAACTAAATTGAAAGAAAGCTATTAATTTAAGAGATTTTAGGAGATTTTTTCACAATAGACTAAAATATTATATATAGCATTTAAGTGTAAAGTAGACTTGACATACAGACCCTAAAAGGGTTCTAATGTGTGCACTGTAAACATTAAAATTTAATATGAATAAAAAATTTCTAGCCTCATCTTTGCTTGCCTTTAGCATTCACTCATCTGCTGATAGCTTACTAGATATTTATAACGATGCATTAGAAAACGATCCTCAATATAAATCAGCAGAGTTTTCATATTTATCAGGAAAAGAGATTAAAGTTCAGGGGCGTGCTGCACTTCTTCCAAGTATATCTATAAGTGCACAAACAAATTGGAATGAATACTATCAAAATGGAAATCTGCAAAATCAATACAATAACTTTAGTACCTCAGCTCGTCTTACTCAGCCATTAATTAGACTAGATACGTGGTTTAAATACAGACAATCTAAATTTCTTACAGATGCGGCAGAGGCTGACTTTGCTTACTCTCAACAATCACTGATTGTAAGGACTGCTGAACTATATTTTAATGTTTTGCGTGCAATAGATAATTTAAGTGCTGCAAGGTCAGAAGAAAAAGCAATTAAAAAGCAACTAGACCAAATTCGGCAAAGATATGAGGTTGGTCTCGCGGCTGTAACTGAAGTACAGGAAGCACAATTAGCATTTGATTTAAGCGTTGCCTCTCGAACAAGAACTGAAGGGGAGGTCTTTACTGCAAAAGAATCATTAAATGCATTAGTGGGAAGGGAGATTGTATCTCTTGATGGCTTGGTTAATGATTTAAATGTTACAAATCCAGTTCCAGCATCTAAAGAGGAATGGGCAAGAAAGGCGGTAGAAAATAATTTTAGGTTACAAGCAGCCAACCTAAGAAAATATGCATCAAAAAATAATGCAAGAAGCGTTGCTTCAAACCATTTACCTAAGGTTGATATTGTTGGCGCTCAAACCGAATCAGAAACTAATCAATATGCTTATGACGGTCTGAATACTGGAGGCGCTTTTAATATTACTGTTCCAGATGAAACTCAGCGAGATACTTATAGCCTTCAACTCTCGATGCCAATTTTCCAAGGTGGAGCAGTTATCTCAAGAACTAAACAGGCTTATGCAGAGTCCAATAAGTCTTCAGAAGAAGCTTTATTTGCAGAGAGAAGCGTTATCCAGGATGTGCGCAGTCAATACTCTAATGTTGTAACATTAGTTGCAAACTTACGAGCTCAAAAACAAGCTGTGGTTTCTGCCTCAAGCGCGTTAGAGGCAACTAAAGTGGGGTATGAAGTTGGCACAAGAAATATTGTAGATTTGCTCCAGGCTGAAAAAAATCTTTACAGTGCGGAGCGAAATCTTGCTAATGCAAAATATGACTATTTAATCACAACGCTTCGCTTGCATTTAGCTGCAGGGACGCTCAGTCCTGAAAATCTAGTTGAGATAAATAACTTACTTGGGTAAGGCATGCCTGAATTGCCAGAGGTTGAAACCTCAGTTCAAGCAATTCAGGAGTTTTCTAATCAAAATATAGAATCTATAGAGATATACAATCCAAATCTTCGCTGGAAGGTTGACTGCAAAGCATTCAAAAGTTTAAGTGGTCTGAAAGTAAGTAAAATTGACAGAAGAGCAAAATATATAATCTTCCATCTAAATCACTCACAAATACTCATTCATTTAGGGATGACAGGAACACTGAGAATTGCAAAAAAAGAATCTAATTTTTACAAAAAACATGATCATGTTGAATTTATATTTCAAAGGGGAAAATTAATTTTTAATGATCCAAGAAGGTTTGGATCAATACACTTTGTTACAGAACCAACAAAACACTTTTTATTAGAAAAGCTTGGACCAGAACCTCTTTCACAAGAATTTAATGGTGAGTACTTATTTCATAAGATTAAAAAATCTTTATCGCCAATAAAGAATTCTCTCATGAATCAGCATCATGTTGTTGGCATAGGAAATATTTATGCAAATGAAATATTATTTGATGCAAAAATTCGCCCTACAAGAAAAAGCAAAACAATCACAAAAAAAGAACATTATAAAATTGCCGCCTCGACTAAAAAAATTCTAAAAACTGCTATCAAGGCTGGCGGGACAACACTTAAAGACTTTTATCAACCTGATGGAAATAAGGGTTATTTCAAGATAGATCTGGCTGTTTATGATCGAGCAAATGAAACATGCAAAAACTGCAAAAAAGAATTAATTCAAAGAATTATCCAGGCACAAAGGGCTACATTTTTTTGCCGAAAATGTCAGACCTAACCAGTTATTTTTTTTAATAGAGCGGCCTTAACATTAGGTGGGACAAAACGAGATACATCACCGCCAAACGTTGCAATTTCCTTGACCAAACTTGATGAGACATAAATTAAAGTGTCTTTGGGAGTAAAGAAAATACTCTCAATATCAGGCGCAAGACTCCTATTCATGGTTGCGAGCTGGAATTCATATTCAAAATCAGCAACAGCTCTCAAACCTCTAATAATTGCAATTGCATTATTGTCTCTTGCTAAATCTACAGTTAGCTTCTTTGAATATCCTAAAACTTCAATCTTGGGGTTGTCTTTAAAAATTTCTGAAATAAGCTCAATTCTTTCTTCCACACTAAATAAAGGATTTTTAGACTGACTCTCAGCAACGCCAAGAATGACTTTATCAAATAATGCGGCAGCTCTTTCAACAATATCAATATGTCCAAAGGTAATTGGATCAAAAGAGCCTGGGTAGATCGCTGTTTTCATTACCGAATCATACTAAACATTCCTAATTCATCAAAATATTAGTAGATTATGTAAAATGATCCTCAATGGAAAGCATAAAAAACAAAACTAGCGGCCTTGAGAAGATTCAAAAATCTAAAACTCCATCTGCGGTAGATGATGCGGCTGATGTAATGTCAAAATACTCAAACAAAAAGAAAAAATATCAGATAAAAGATAAGAAATTATCTTTTCCTCCGATAGATTATGAAAAACCACCGCACTATTAATATTAAATAAAAAAAAGGGGGCTTTAAAGCCCCCTTTTTTTGGAAGATTGACACTGATTAGATCAGATCATTGTTCATAACTTTATTCCAAGCTGAGATAAAGTCACGCTCAAATTTATCCTTAGCATCGTCACTGGCATAAACCTCAGCCAAAGCACGCAGTTGGGAATTAGATCCAAATGCTAAATCAACTCTAGTTGCGGTTCTAACTTTATCGCCAGACACTCTATCAACACCCTCGTATGAGTTACCTGTGCCGTTTGGTTTCCATGCAACTGACATATCAAGCAATGTAGCAAAGTAATCATTTGATAATTGATCAGGATTTTCTGTAAAAATACCGTAATCATTATTGCTTATTCCCAATGATCTCATTCCACCCAAAAGGACAGTCATTTCTGGGGCAGTCAAGCCAAGTAACTGTGATTTATCAAGCATCATTTCTTCAGCCGGTATATTAGATTTTGCATCAAGATAATTTCTGAAACCATCCGCTACAGGTTCAAGTACAGCAAAAGAATCGGCGTCAGTCTGCTCTTGTGTTGCATCACCGCGACCAGGAGTAAATGGAACTTCAGCCCCTGAAGCTTTCTCAATCCCCACATTTCCTGCAAGCACAATTACATCAGCAATTGAAGCGCCGGTATCTGAAGAAATCTTCTCATAGGCTGATAAAACTTTTGCAAGTTGCTCAGGTTTATTAGCTTCCCAATCTTTTTGAGGAGCTAGACGAATCCTCGCTCCATTTGCCCCACCTCTTAGATCAGAATTTCTGAAAGTTGAAGCACTTGCCCAAGCTGTTTCTACCATTTCCTGAATAGAGAGACCGGATGCAGATATAGCTGCTTTAACCTCACTAACATCATAATCAGTGTTACCAGCTGGAACGGGATCTTGCCAAATAAGCTCCTCATCAGGAACTTCTGGTCCAAGATATCTTCCCTTTGGTCCCATATCTCTGTGAAGAAGTTTAAACCAAGCTCGTGCAAAAGCATCAGCGAACTCTTCAGGATTTTCATGGAAACGTTTTGATATTTTGTTATATTCTGGATCCATTCTTAAAGCCATATCAGCTGTGGTCATCATTGTTGGGACTTTAACTGATGAATCTTCAGCATCTGGAGCCTTATCCTCATCTTTCTGATCAACTGCATGCCAAACTATAGCTCCAGCTGGGGTTGTTGCTTGCTCCCATTCATAGCCAAATAAAAGATCAAAATATCCATTATCCCACTGAGTTGGATTTGCAGTCCATGCGCCCTCAAAACCACTAGTTATAGTATCGCTACCTTTTCCGGATCCATATGAACTAGTCCATCCAAAGCCCATTTCTTCAATAGATGCGCCTTCTGGTTCAGCTCCAACATTTGAATCAGGGCCAGCTCCATGGCCTTTACCAAAGGTATGGCCTCCTGCAACTAAAGCAACAGTTTCTTCGTCATTCATTGCCATACGCCCAAAAGTTTCTCTAATATCAACAGCACTTTTTAAGGGATCGGGATCTCCATCAGGACCTTGAGGATTCACATAGATGAGTCCCATTTGGACTGCTCCAAGAGGGTTTGCTAGGTCTCGAACTCCACTGTATCGTTCGTTTGTTAGCCATTCTGCTTCAGCACCCCAATTAATATCTTCTTCTGGAGCCCAAATATCTGGACGACCGCCACCAAAGCCGAAAGTTTTACCACCCATAGACTCGATAGCAACATTACCAGCTAAAATTAAAAGATCCGCCCAGCTGATTTGTTTCCCATACTTTTGCTTAATCGGCCAAAGCAGTCTTCTAGCCTTATCTAAATTTCCGTTATCAGGCCAACTATTGAGAGGAGCAAATCTTTGAGCTCCAGTTCCGCCGCCACCTCTTCCATCACCTATACGGTATGTTCCTGCAGCATGCCATGTCATTCGAATAAAAAAAGGGCCGTAATGGCCGTAATCTGCTGGCCACCAGTCTTGTGAATCTGTCATTAGATCATTTAGATCCTTTTTTAAAGCATCATAATCAAGCTTTTTAAACTCTTCGGCATAATCAAAATCGCTGTCCATTGGATCACCTTTTTGATCATGTTGATGAAGGATGCTTAAGTTTAATTGATTGGGCCACCAATCTTTATTAGATGTTCCAGTTGAGCTATTTGAAGCAAGGCTTCCGTGCATAACTGGGCATTTATTTTCTGTTTCTTTACTCATTGTTAAATTCCAAATTAATATTAAATTTTCACTGCAAAAGCTGTGGTACATATAGCTTACAGATTTTATATATATTGGTAAATATATAAAAAAAGAATGTTATATTCGATTTTATCAATGAATAAAAAACTAACCTATGCTTACTCTTAAACAAATCGACTATGCTTTATCAGTTGCTAAGAATTTACATTTTAAAAAAGCTGCTGATGAATGTTTCATTTCTCCATCCACTCTTAGCAATGCAATTACAGAGCTGGAAACACAGCTTGGAGTAAAGATATTTGAAAGAAATAATAAAAAAGTCATTGTCACTAGTCTTGGAAAAGAAATTTTAGCAAAAGGGAAGAAGATCAAATTGGAAGTTCAGAATATTCACGAACTTGCTCAACACAATATTACAGGCTTATGTTCTTCTCTATCAATTGGGATAATTCCTACAATTAGCCCTTATTTTCTTCCATTGGTTTTGCCTAAACTGCAAAAGAAGTTTTCTGATCTAAGGCTTAAAATAGAAGAAGGTCAATCTCAAATACTTATTAATAGAGTAAAAGAAGGCGACCTTGATATGGCTATTTTAGCCTTGCCATACGATGTGCAAGATCTTTTGAGTTTTAAATTTTGGGAAGAAGATTTTTTCTGGGTATCACATAGTCAAAATAAGAATGCAGGTAAACCCGAAATTAAAGCATCAGAGTTAGAGCACTCAGAACTTATGCTCCTTGAAGATGGTCATTGCTTAAAAGATCATATTTTAGATGCTTGTAATATTTCAGATTCGTCACAATACTCTTTTAAAGCCTCTAGCTTGAATACACTCATTCAATTAGTAAAAGGGAAGATGGGAACAACGCTGGTCCCAAAAATGGCTTTAAAAGAATTGATTGGTAGCAGGAAAGATTTATCTATTTCTCACTTAGATGAGCCTGGACCACATCGTGAAATCGCATTGATAGCAAGGCCTAATTATGCAGGAATGGAAAGCACTAAGATGCTGGTAGAATTTTTCAGAAAAACTTTAAAAAATTAGATATAAATTATTTCTTCTCAAGAATATCCAAAACATCTGTTTTTTGCCATTTGAGAGAAAAAATTCGAGAAAGAAATTTAGCAGTGCCATCTCGAACCTCAATTACATCAGAGTAAATAATGCCCATATCTAATTTATGAGGTTTATTATCTTCATCAAAAAAATGGCTTGCAATACAGTATGTTTCGCCTTTATATAAATCTTCCTCCCACTCGCCTTGGATATTCATCACTTGATGCATGGTACTTTGATAATTTTCAAGCTGTTGCATAGCAAGTATAAAATTTTCTAAGCCATTGATCTCAAACTGACCCAGCATAGAAAATTCATCCCACATGATTGAACTCAATGAAGTAAACCTTCTTTGATCAATAATGGAAGCATATAAGTTTGATAGCTTTGATGGAACCAAATCTTTTCTCATGATTTTTTAACCTCAGAAATAAGTTTTAACACCTTATATATATCATCAGGCGCTTGAACAAAATTAATTGGAAAAACTTCCACCTCGTCAAGGCCAGCGGCCATAGATTTTTCTAATTCATTCAGTGTTAAATCTATATTCGGCACTCCATGGTCATCAACGCATGTGGGAAGTTGACCTCGAATCCTAGGCTGTTCTTGTCTGCCTTCTTTTATAAATGCCTCAGATAGAATATCTCTTCCTGCTGAGATAAAGTCTCGACTGGTCTTAATGGGTATCCAGCCATGCCCCACTTTTGCAATTCTTTGAGCATTTTCTTGCGTCATCTTTAAACCAAATAATAAGGGTAAGTTCTTGCCTTGGGCAGGACGAGGCTGACACCAAATATCATCAAAATTAAAGTGCTTCCCATGGAAAGAAATTGGACTATCTTGCCAAAGAGATTTACATATTTCTAAAGTCTCCCAAAATATTTCAGAGCGATCTTCAAAACTCACTCCCGCTGCATCAAATTCTTCTTTTTGCCATCCCAGACCTACCCCAAGCTCCAACCTACCTTTTGAGATAGTGTCTAAAGTGGCGACTGTCTTAGCAAGCAAGGCTGGATTTCTTAGTGGCGCAATTAAGATTGCAGTTGCCAAATTAATTTTGGATGTATTAGAGGCAATCATCGTAAGCAAAGAAAGTGGCTCAAACCAAGGAGCCTCAGATGGAAGTGGGAATTTTCCAAATGGATACTTATGAAGGTTTTTTCCCATTACCACATGATCTGTAACGCTTACCGAATCAAAACCTAACTCCTCGCCCATCTGAGAAATTTCAATATATGATGAAATATCTCCACCGTAGAAGTTTTCCAACCCAAAAAGACCTAAAACTAGCTTCATAGAACCAACCTTTTTTATTCGATTGTACGAATATTTTTAACCTAATGCACTTTAATGATCATAATTACAATTTATAAAACTAGAATCAAAGCAAGAAATGATAGAAGTATCTTCAATGCAATATTAAAACTCTCATAAGGAATTAAAGAGATTATAGCTTTGGCTAAAACTGCGCCTGCAAAACCAGCAATAGCTAAAATTAATATAAAGAAAAGGTATTCTCCTATTGAAAATCCAAAAAAATATATAAATAAAAGAATTTTTATCGAGTGTTGATAAATCATGACAGCGCCATGATTTGCAACTAGTGATTCAGGATTTAAGCTCTTTGTACGCATGTAGGCTGTAACCAAGGGTCCATTTGCACCAATAAAAATACCAGCAAAACCCGAAATCAGTCCGCAGAACCAATCATTCTTCATAATTGAAAGAATAAAATTATCTAATGGCGCCCAAGTAAAAAATAAGATTGTTCCCGCAATCAACCATATGAGTACTTCCTCGGATATAGCCCCGAATAATAGTATTCCTCCAATAGATCCAATAGTGGTAGCAACGAGAATATTTTGAATTAAATACCATTTAAAAAATTTTCTATATACGAATGTCCTTGATAAATTATTTGATAGTTGTATTGCTCCATGCAAGGGAATAAGAGTTCCAGGAGAAAAAGATTGCGCTAACGCAACAAGCATAATTATTCCGCCTCCAACACTAAATATAGAGGTTAATAAAGAGGTTACAAAAGATAGAGCGGCAAAAAAACTTATGAACTCTAAAGACATATAAGAGTGTGTTTTAACTATAAAGGAATTAAGATTAACACATGACAAATATAGATCAGATCATAAAAACACTAACTTTAGATGAAAAAGTTTCCTTATTAAGCGGATTTAATTCTTGGTACACCAACAAGATTGAAAAAAAGAATATACCAAGTATAAAAATGTCAGATGGGCCTAACGGAGTTCGAGGCGATTCTAATTCTGGTAAATCTTCAGCTTGTTTTCCTTGTGCAATATCAATTGGTTCTACGTGGGACCTATCTTTAATCAAGGATATTGGCGTTGCATTGGGTGAAGAAGCGCAGGCAAAAGATGTGAATGTTCTATTGGGGCCTACTATTAATATTCATAGGCATCCTTTGGGAGGAAGACATTTTGAGAGTTTCTCTGAGGACCCATTTCTGACTGGAAAAATTGCAGCCAATTATGTTCAGGGCGTCCAATCTAAAAACGTAGCAGCCTGTTTGAAACATTTTGTTGGAAATGACACTGAGTATGAACGTCACTCCATAAGCTCAAATATAGATGCGCAAACTTTGCGAGAAATTTATTTATTGCCATTTGAAATGGGCATCAAAGAAGGCAATGCAAAAGTTGTAATGAGTGCATATAACAAATTAAATAATATTTTTTGTAGTTCTCATCAAGATCTATTAATCAAGATCTTAAAAGAAGAATGGGGTTTTGATGGGTATGTGGTTAGCGATTGGGGAGCAGCGCTTGAAACTATCGAAAATGCCAATGGTGGTTTAGATCTTGAAATGCCTGGACCCAGTAATGTCTGGGGTCAAGCATTAATTGATGCTGTTGAAGCTAGTGAAGTGTCTGAGAAATTAATAGATGACAAAGTTAAAAGGATTTTAACTGTGGCTGAATTCTCAAATCGATTTCAAAAACCACAAATTAAAGCTGAGCAAGCTATAGATCAACCTAAACATAGATTGCTATTGAGAAAAGCGGCAGCTGATGGGATGGTTTTATTAAAAAACGAAGGCTCTCTGCCTTTGAAAAAAAATATTAAAAAATTAGCTGTGATTGGGCCGAATGCCTTGGAGGCTCAAATCATAGGCGGGGGAAGTGCAAGTTTAAGGCCGCATTATCAAATTCATCCACTTGAAGCAGTGCAAGAAAGACTTGGGCATGAGACAGAAATTCTATATTCAAAGGGTTGCCATACTCACAAGTATCTTCCAAAAATCAATGAAGAACTCATGGAGGAAAAAGACGGTTTCTTGGTTGAATACTTTGATGGAAATCAATTTGATAAGAACTTGATTTTAGAGGAACGCTTAACAGGAAGTAAGTTTTGGGTTTTTGAAGGCTTTGCCAAAGATGTAATTTCAAAAGAAGAAAGACCAGATATCTCAGTGAGGTTTTCATGCACATATAAACCAGATATTTCTGGCTTGCATGAATTTGAAATTTTTGGCATTGGGAAATGTCGTTTATTGATTGATGGAAATGAGCTAATTGATAATTGGACTAACATGGATCCTGGCGAGGCATTTTTTACCTTTGGCTCTGCTTCAAAAAAAGGAGTTACAAATTTACAAAAAGGAGAAGCTTATAAAATTGAGGTTCAGTATAAATTTGAAGGAAGTTTTCCAGCAGTTTATATAGGATGCCAAGCTCCTGATGATGTAGATATATTTCAAGAGGCTCTAGAAACAGCTTCTCATGCAGATGATGTTATTTTGATTGTTGGAACTAATTCGGACTGGGAAACAGAGGGTAATGACAGGGCTGATTTCAATTTACCTGCAAATCAAAATAAATTAATTGAGGCAATATTAGAAGCAAATCAAAACACAGTCGTTGTCATCAATACCGGTTCTCCGATTCACATGCCATGGGAAAAGAAAGCAAAAGCTATCATTCAAACATGGTTTGCCGGACAAGAGTTTGGAAATGCTTTGGTTGATATTTTATCGGGAGAAGTTAATCCATCCGGTAAATTACCAACAACCTTCCCAGTTAAAATAGAAGATACTCCTGCATATAAAAACTATCCTGGAAAAGATTTACAGATGAACTACGATGAAAAACTGTTAGTTGGTCATCGATGGTATGAAGCAAATTCAATTAAGCCATTATTTTGTTTTGGTCACGGACTATCATTTACAAGTTTCAATTATCAAAATCTAGAAGTTACTACCGGTAGTGATTTTGTCGTTACATGTAAGTTTGAAATTCAGAATACAGGAGATATTTCTGGATTAGAAATAGCGCAATGTTATGTGGGTTTTGCAAGCCTTCTTCCTGGTGAACCTTACAAGACTTTGCAGGGTTTTATTAAAGAAGAAATTGGTGCCAATAAGCTTAAAAAAGTAGAAATTAAACTAGGGCCAAGAAATTTTTCTTATTGGTCGGTGGAGACTAATACTTGGCAAATAAGAGAGGGCTCATATCAAATCCTAATTGGCTCCTCCTCAGAAAATATACTTTTACAAACCAATATTAATCTTGAGCAAGCGCTTGAAGTTCGCTAGCAGTTAATTCAAGTTGAGTGGCTTGAATAGAGCTATTAGATTCAGAGATTGTTCTAGGTCCAATTAAAGGGAAAATTAGCTTAGATTTGTGTAATACAAAAGCTAAAGCAATTTGAATAGGCTGCACATTTCTTTCTTTTGCCATATCAAAACACACCTGCCTTCTTTGTAAGTTTTTTGCATGATGCCAAACTCTCATTTCTTCATCTAGGGTGGGATTTGAAAAATGCTCATTCGACATAATCTCTTTTTTCTTGATGAAAAAACCTCTCGCTTGGGATGACCATGGAAATAACATAATCTGCTCATCAAGAAGATATTTTAAATATTGATCATTTACGCCAACACAGCCAGGCCATACCGGTTCAATCATCTCAGCTAAACTGAAGTTGTTGCTGAGGACAGAAAAAGGTTCTTTTGCATTTTTTACAGCATAATTTCTTGCCTCTGAGAATCGATCCATCTCCCAATTCGATGCTCCTATAAGATTCACCAACCCTTCATTTTTTACTTCAGCCAACGCATCAATAAATTCATCCACTGGAATATCTGGGTTGTCTCTGTGCAAACAAAAAATATCAAGCTTTGAAATCTGTAGACGGTCCAAAGACTCGAGAACTTGAGGTCGAATATACTTGGGTTCACACTCAGGTGTGTGAGCTCCCTTGCCCAGAACTATTACATCTTTTTCAACGTTTCTAGCATTGATCCAATCACCAAGATACTTGTCACCCATTCCGTTGTTGTATATGAAAGCGGTGTCAAAAATTCTACCTCCAGATCCATAAAAATGATCAAACATAGTAAATGCATGCAGATCAGAAGTCTGATTGTCGCAACCTAATGCTAACCTTGAACCAAGCTTGCTTAGTCCCGGAAGGACATGTTTTTCAAGCTGGGATTCTTGAAGTAAATATGCATTTGATTGCAAAATTGGTGAGTTTTTAATTTGAGCCTTGGGGCAATCAATCTTCATTTCTTGTCGCCACCGATCCAGCCAAAACATATTGCTTTGAGTTTCAGCATGACATATAAGTTTTGATTCTATTTTAGATTCTAAAATACACTTAGCAGCATGCTCTATCTCTCTTGAAAATAAACCAGTCTCATCAATGCATTTAATTTCTTTGCTACTCCTGCCATCGTGAGAGAGATGGATGGATGAAATGCCCTCTTGAAACTGCCCACAATGCCATGGATCAGAAACAGAAATAGAATATTTACCATTTGATATTACAAGATTGTTTGAGAAGTCCTCATTAATGGCGCAACTAATTTTTGCCTCAATCAAATCGGAAAAAATCAAATGCGCATGTGACTGAAGATCGACTCCTGTCTTATCTATTTGACCAGTTGCAGAAAGACTTTTTGGATCTGCAAAAGCAAGTCCCTGCAATTGACCGGCTATTAATTTGACCATTGTTAATGGATAGCATCCAACATCTAATATTGCTCCACCACCTAACTCAGGATTTCTGAGTCTGTGCGTTGAAGGAACGTCCGCTTTAAACCCAAAAGAAGCCTCTATCATAATTTTTTCTTTTGCATCTGATAAAAAATTTAAATTATCTAGAATATTTTTTGTCTGCGGGTGTGTTCTATACATAAAAGCTTCCATCAAGAAGACATTTTTTGTATTAGCAAGATCTAATAAAACCATGCTTTCAAAGGCGTTCATCGTAAATGGCTTCTCACAAAGGACATGTTTTCTATTTTTGATCCCTTCTAATGCATGAAAAAAATGTTCGCTATGAGGAGTTGCAATATAGATAGCGTCTAAGTCTTTATGAGACAAAAAATCATCCAGCTGATGGTATGCGTCTATATTAAACTTATTAGCAAAATTATCAGTCTTGCATGGATCTCTTCCATAAACACTGATGAGTTTTGAGTTTGTTGCATTTTTAATTGAATAAGAAAATGCATTGGCAATCGAGCCTGGCCCAATTATCCCCCAATTAATTTTAGGCATTATCTGGTTTTCTTAAGTTTATCTCTTGGATTAGTTTTTGATGAAAGCTTCTGTCTATTGGATAAAAAGAAACCAATATGAAACTAATAAAAATTCCTGTTAAAGGTATCCAAGTCATAATAAATTTTAATCCAGATAAGGTTTCCTCAGTTTGAATTTGATTTGGTTCAAACCCAATTTGGGTTAATGCCATGCCCAGAAGAAGCGCTGCGCATGCTATAGCTCCCTTTTGAGCAAAAGTCATAAAGCCATATAAAGATGACTCTGTTCTAACTCCTGTTTTCCACTCCCCATACTCAATAGTATCTGGAAGCATGGACCAAAATAAAACTCCAGTTGCTCCATTTCCAATTCCAATAAATCCCAACAAAATAAGTAACTCGTTTAGTGAGCTAATTGGGTAAAAGTAAAAAACTAAAAAGCCCGCTAACAACAATGCCATTGCCGCCATCCAAGAATTTCTCTTGCCAATCTTTAGTGCAGCATATGCCCAAAAAGGTATAGCTAGAAGCGCTGCTCCACTGCTAACTCCTAGGATTAAGCCTTGATATTCATGAAGGTCTAAAGAGTACTTAACAAAATAAATTAAGTTGTTATTGAACATAATGGAGGTAGATCCGAGTATTAAAATTGATCCAAACACAATCCAAAATGGGTAATTTTTTGCAACTGATTTGGATACTTTTGAAAAACTTGGTATCTGAGATGGACCAAAATTAAATTCCCTTTCTTGAACAAAACGAACGGTGATGCTTAAGACTAAAATTGCTGCAAGCCCGCAAACCATTCCGAAAAAAATAAAGCCTATTGCTTCATCGCCTCCCCCAAACCATAAAACAATTGGAAATCCTAAAGCTGAAACTGAAAGAGTACCAAACGAAGCACCAATCATACGAGCTGTAGTAAGTTTTGTTCGCTCATCACTGTCATCGGTAATTCTTGCTGTAAGAGAGGAATATGGAACGCTAACAATGGTAAAGCAGGTTCTGTGAACTAAATTTACTGTTAACAAAAAAATAAATAGCGCCGCCCCTTCAAATGGAGGAACCCAGAAAAGCAAAACAAATGATAAAGCCAATGGAATTGACCCGTAAAAAATATAAGGTCGATAGCTACCCATTTTGGTTCGCGTTCTTTCTGCAAGATACCCCATAAATGGATCTGTAACTGCATCCCAAGCAATGCCAAGAGCATATATCCATCCTGCTAATAATGGGGTTATGCCAACCACATCTGTATAGAAATAAAGTAGATACAAACCTACCCCACTCCAATACAAGCATATAGCATAGTCTCCTATACCATATGCCGCTCTAACTCTATTTGAAACTGCGTTTGAGATCATAAATACTTAGTGACTATAACAGCCTTATCTCTGGTTGGTAAAATTTGATGAGTGCATTAGTATAAAAACAAACTTATTGTAAAAATTTAAAGATATATGAGGGAGAATACAGAATATTCTGAGGGCTTTGCTGATAATAATGGAGTAAAAATTTTTTATCGTGACTATGGTCCTGCTGAGGGAGATCCTGTTCTCATGGTCCATGGGCTAGGGGCTCAACTAGTTCATTGGCCGCCACACCTAATTCAATTTTTACAAGCCCACAATTTCAGGCCTTTAACCTATGACAACAGAGATGTTGGTTTATCCTCAAGGTTTTCAGGTGCTCCGTCTTTTATTCTGGATTATATAAAGTACTTTCTTAGACTGCCCATTAATTCAGAATATACGATTGATGACATGGCCGAAGATGGGATCAAGCTTCTTGAGAAATTAAACATTAATCAAGCGCATGTTATAGGCACCTCAATGGGCGGAATGATTGCACAAATTATCAGTGCTCAATATCCAAAAAAAGTTAAATCCTTCACCTTGATTGCTTCAACAGCTTCTACCCCAAGTCCAATGAATGCTCCTTCGAAACCAGTGAGAGATCTTATGTTAGAAAGATCCAAGCATCCTAATGCGCAAGTAGAAGACATCATTAAAAGAGAAATTAAAATAGTTTCATTAATTGGTATGGCGGGAAGAGTTGTGGATACTCCAGAATTTAGAGAGGAAACTATCCGAAACTTAAATCGTGCCCAGGATGGCTCTGGTTATGCAAGGCAATTACTATCAATACTAGCCTCAAAAGACAGGCTAAAAAAAATTCAGAAGATTAAAGCTCCTACTTTAATCATTCATGGAAAAGATGATCCAATGATTCAACTAAAAAATGCATACAAAATGCACAAATTAATTCCACACAGCAAACTAAAAATTATCGACAACATGAGGCATTTAATTGAGCCCGAAATTTTGACCCAGTTTGAGAGCGACCTTTTAGATCACTTGCGACTTTCTTCTTAGTTAGGATTGAATCTTTAAGAGCTCTTCTTTGCTGACTAGTAACATGTCACCAATCTGCATAAAGAGAGAATTCTCATATTGATCAACATTGTCATCAGATAGAATAACGTCCCAGATATTAGATAAAATTTCTATTTTCATTCTCTTGGTGCAATTACTGTTAATAATATTAATGAAGGGATTGAAAGACTCTTTATGGCTTGTCCAATCTTTTAGCTCTTCAAATGCCTCAGTAAAATTACCATTAGGATACAAGTCTAGATAAAAGTTTTTAATCTCATCTATCTCATTGTCGTCTATTTTTCCATCCATTCTTGCTATTTCAATCATTAAGCAAAGAACAGCAGAAACATGAGGCGGCATATCTTCAGCGGTACCTGAAATATCAGCAAACAATTTTTTCTTAAAAATCGATAACATATTTGAAAATAAGTATTTTAAAAAATAACTATACCAAGCTTTTTATAGACTTAGCTAGATTCCTGGCTAACAAAAAATCATTGAATGCCATTTAACAAAAGTTTAATTTAGCGGAATTGCGTCTCCTTTTAAAACTGTGCCAAGGATTTCAATACCCTTGATTTGATTATCTTGAATCATAAGAGGATTTTGATTTAAAGCAGTAAAGTTTGCATATTTGCCTACTTCAATTGATCCATACATTTTCTCTAGTCTTAGAACATATGCTGCATTTATTGTTACTGCCTTTAATGCTTCAATTTTACTAATTCTTTGATTGGGCCCAGCAATTTTTCCAGCAAAATTATCCCTATTAACCGCTGCATGCATAAGCATTAATGGAGAAGCTGGAGCCATTGGCATATCAGAATGGAGCGCCACTTTGATACCAGATTTTATAGCATCACCCAATCTAACCATTTCCTGGGAGCGCTCATAGCCAACTCCTTTTCTACTGTATAAATCTGAAAGTGCTGTTACATAGTATGGGTTTGCGCTTACAACTACGCCTAATTCTTTCATTTTCTTTAATTGATCTTTTGCTGAATACCCAAAGTGAACCACTGTTGTTCGATGATCCATCCTGGGATTGCGATCTAAATTCTTTTTTAAAGTTTCAAGCAATCGATCTAATCCTGCATCGCCATTCTGATGAATATGAATTTGAAATCCATCGTCCCAAAAAACTTTAAAAAGATTCTCAAAAGTACCCAGGCTCATCAACCAAGAACCCTCATGATTATCAAGATAACCATCTCGCATAACCATATTTTGAGAATACATAGCTCCGTCAGCAAATAACTTAATATGCTTAGATAAGTAATTTAATTTGCCTTCGCCCCAGCTAGTTTGATCTTTTGCAGCATCCAGAACCTCATCAAGTTTAAACTGCTCAGATAAGTTTAACGCGCTTGGAAAAAAATATGATTCAAAGGGCGAATCTTCATTTCCGAATATAAGATTCTTTGCTGTTTGCAGATCCTTGTTATACATTGATCCAGGATTGCCAATGAGTGTAATTCCATTGCTATGCAAGTAATCTCTAGTTTTTTGAAGACCTTGTATTAGTGCCATCGGAGAGGCCAATACTTGCATCAATTTAGGTAACACGATTATCGATC
>Ga0222719_10002025_pt1 | contig 18977 bp, 17 predicted proteins | sample C33_34DmetaG_FD_165039 | JGI IMG/M metagenome (GOLD analysis project Ga0222719, IMG submission 165039) | Estuarine water microbial communities from San Francisco Bay, California, United States - C33_34D | ecosystem: Environmental > Aquatic > Marine > Unclassified | place: USA: California... | reverse complement strand
ATTTAGAAATACGTTTCATATCACCACGGCATTTAAAAGATAATTATAATAAAATAAAGAATGATATAAATACTTTGCGAAGAGATGTTCAATCATCTCAAGATGATTATCAGAATAATGTAAATCTTCAAACATATATTGAAACTACATATAAAGGGTTAGACTATTCGACAATATTATTTTATGTAACGTTTGTTATAGTATGTGCAGTTCTGTTAGTAGGCGGAGAAAGTAAAAGCATGAAGGTATTTATATCTTTAATATCAATAGGTGTTGTAAGTTTTCTGTATGTTGGGTATTTAGGATTATATACATTGCAAGAAGATTTTAATTCTGAGTCTACAGTTACATATAATGAAAATACTGAAAATATTTTAGAAAACACAAAGACTTATATAGAAACTATTAAAATTACATTGAATATTGTAGAAATGAAAAATATACATAACGATGTTAATAAACAAATGAATAAAGATCGTCAAAAATTAGCAATTACGAATAAAGCATATGATAGTAAAGTTTCTCAGTCAGAAGTTAAAATCAATGATAAAAGATTATTAATATTTATTAGCACATTAAGAATAACAGCAATAAGTTATTTGTGCATTGTGCTACTTTCTTACAACATATTAACCTCTGTTTATCCAGAGAAAAGATGGATGTTTGTCTTTATAATATCATTATTAGTAATCTATATAATATACTATTACATTTATTCACTTCATCGTGTAGTTCGTACAAATTACCAAACTATTTATTTTCCCAAAGGTGTTTAATAGAAAATATTAAAATATGATAAGATAAATAAAATGATAACAATTGCATATTGTAGTAAAGAACGTAATATAATAAACAATAGACAAGTATATTATGAATTAATAAATGAGGATGTTATCATACTCAAAGGAACCGGAAAACAATGGGTTAAAGTTCTTGTTTCAAAAACAGCAAGTGATAAATACAAAGTTATGAAAAATTGGAAGCAAATAAGTGAGGGTGTCTATAAAGTAAGTGTTGATGATAATAATATAACAAGATTTAATAAAATTGGTCCTAATAATGAACAAGTACCTGAACCTGTTTTAGATACAAATAATGATCGAAATTGGAACACCAAAGATAACCAGGAAAAAGATAAGATTACAAGTAAGAGTCAAAAATATGATGATGATAATAATATAGTTATTATTCGTTTATATAATTCTAAAGAAAACAAAATATCAGAAGAAAATGCCATCCGGAATGAACTTCTGAATTTTGAAGAAAAATTCAAAGGGGATACATCAGCAGCAGATATAAACATTCTTAAATATAATAAAATAATTTTTTCAGAAACCGAAACAGATAGTGAAGACTCTATATTTAAATTATTGAAGAATGAATATAAACCAAACCACTATTATCAATATGATAGCAACCATTTAACAGGTGATTTTGTATTAAAAGAGGATTATACTGTTTCAGGGAATACTATCATTCCCTATGAATATGTTAAAGAAATATATGATTGGTTAATATCTGAAAATAGTAATGATGATGCCCCTCAAAATATAAAAAACGCATTGACTAATCAGGAATTTACCCTTACTCCACAAATAAAAGATAAATTGAAAGTTTATTACTATGGTTTGTTAAATCTTATGAAATTACAAATATTAAATACTATACAAAACATAACAGGAGAAGAAGACCAAAATCTCAAAAATACTATAAAAACTGCCCAGGATGACTTAGAAGATAAATATGATGAAGTCAATACTAATTTACAAAGTGATATGATAAGTAAAATGGAAGGAAAAATAACAGAAATGAAAACAACTCACGAAGCAAATAATAAAACAATAAATGATTACAAAAAAACAATCAAAGATAACGAACAATCATCAACAAAGTATATGTCAAACAATGAAAAAGAAGAAACAAATAATCGATACTTTACATATATGCTTTATGTGTCCATTGTTTACTTGGTAGTATTGGTGCTATCCTTAATATATTTTCAGATGAACCAGGATGTATTAAAAATCTTTCTAATAATATCAATAATACTATATATAAGTCAATATTTGCTATCAGAATATTTTGGAAGAGAATACTTTACGGATGATGAAGAATCATCGTTGATGAAATATCGAGAATTAATATACAAATATGTAAAATCAGGAACAACAATTATCAATTCTAATTTTGAGGAGTTATCAGGTATTTTAGCTGATGAAGGAAACAAGAAAAATAAACAATATAAAATAGAAAAAGTCAAGTCTAAATACCAAAGTGATAAATCGCGAAGTACATATAACACAATGACCCATAGCACTGAATATTTAAAGGATATAAGTGAGTTATTGTATGTATTAATTGTATTGTCATTAATTTCGTTGCTACTGAAAGAATATATAAACAACGTTGCATTGATATTTGCGATGATGGTTCCAATATTATTATTTGTCTTTTTAACATATTTCTTAAGAATGAATAGACGGACTAATTCTCAATATAATCAAATGTATTGGTAAAAATGATATAATAGATAAACATTAATTATTTTTATAACAATGTCAATTAGCGATCATAAAATTCGTGATGAATTATTGAATGTCTTGAGTAAAAACTTTAATCATATCTTAAATTCTATTGAAATACAAAATACTGAGATAGGAATATTCAATTCCTCATTAGAATATGCTGAAAAGCAACATATTCCATTAACTTGGCAATCACCATTATTTCAGGATATCTATATTAACAAGGCGCGGCATATAGTAAGTAATCTTAAGTCTGATTGTTATGTAAAAAACACATATTTATCCCACAAGGTAAAAGAGAAAGAGATTAATTACAAAAATATGGTATATATGACCCCAGAGAATTTGTTTCCATCACGATGGGAAGACATCATTGAAAGTAAAAATAAATTATTTTCAGATGCGTATGAGGTAAATCAGGTAGCTATGTCCGACAGTATTAAATGTAGTAAATGTAAAAATCGAAAGGTAACATATTATGATTTACAAACTAGGTCAGGTGATGAGGCAATGACAACATATTATACTTGTTTGGTATGTAATTATAAATGGAAACATTAAATTGGTCAATAAAAATTAAAAAAATGATATAAACATTTTAAAATATATTAATAGGAATAAAAATGGGTAGTATTAAACCAATTAATTTCAAGGATTTTGATGTTGATAAGCTTCGTTTTTCGCCAACTCCAAAAGATATGAGCCAAGGTGGCAAAGTAATTAATGTGAAATATGGCGATGATAAACTGGTAATGCAGATGCCTGTAATGCGTTCGCCATTTAAACTTAAGGAATACAATCCTGGAAAGAGTAATGAGGATGTTCCTCTTGCGAAGGATAAGAATCATTCACTTCAACTGGCGTTCAATGATATGGTCAATAATCCTAAGGTCGAAATGTTTTACAAAAAAATGAAAAAATTTGATAGCAAAATCATTGATACTGTTTACGATAATTGTTCTAAGTGGTTGAACAAGAGGTATGAGAAGAATATGGTCGAGGCATTTTGTAATAGTGTAGTTAAGCCCTACATTAACAAGAATGGTGATGAATCGAATGATTTCCCTCCAACAATGAAGATTAAGTTGCCATACAATATGACTGCGGGTGCATATACGTTTAAGTGTAGTGATATGGATAATAATAGTATTGATTTCGTCGATGTGATGGAAAACCTACAGGGAGCTCGGGTCCAAGCGATTGTATCTCTATCCGTCTATATTGTGGGTACAAAAGTTATTCCTACATTTAACGTTCTAAGTGTGCGTTTCGATGTTATCAAGATGAAGCCTGTCGATTTTCTATCGGACAGTGATATCGATAAAGAGGATGAGGATGATGAGGATGAGGATGCTCCTGTAGCAAAAAAGCAAACTATTAAGGATAGTGAGGATGAGGATGAGGATGATCCTGAATTTGAAAATCTTGTTGCGAAGTCAAGCAAGTTGAATGTATCAGATGACGAAGATGATGATGACGAAGATGTACCGCCACCGCCAACAACAAAGAAAACTAATAAAAAAGTTGTAGATGATGAAGAAGAACAAACACCTGCTAAAAAATCTGCTAAGAAACCCTCTACAAAGAAGAATTAATGTTAAAATGAACGAATACTAATACAATTGTTGAAAACAAGCATCCTATTACCAGAGTTGTAAGAAATGACCATTCGGGTATGCTTATAAAATCAAAATTCACAAAATAATTAAAAGCATTATTCACAATGAATGCGAAATAAGGATGAGACAAAGCAATAAAGAATATTACACAAAGCAAATATAATCTAATATAAAATTTTATATTATCCATATTTTATTATTGTATTGAAAAGAATTCAATAACAACAATATCATTAGATATCCAAGAAGGAGCATTATCTAAAAACTCATCTGAAACTTTCATAAGATTTTTATATAAATAAAAAGCAATAAAGAAATTATCTTCAGTATTATTTTTAAGAATTGAAATTAAGCATTTAGCAAAAGCGAAATGAATATTTTCATAATCTTCAAAGTGTATTTCAAATGTATCCAATCCATAATATTTCATATCTTCATTAAACCATTCAATAGCATTAACCATTTTAAATATTCTGAAATTCAAAAGCCATTCAATAGCAACAAAAATTCCAAATTTATCAAATTCAAAAGCTACATCATTATAAGCTTGTTTATCTGTCATCCAGATATTTTCATTTTTAGGTTTCAATCTATGTTTTTTAAAGAATTTATAAAAACCTTTAATAACTTCTTCATTTATTTTTTGCCTTGTGAAAGGGTTCCAATGACCAGTATTTCTCAAAAAGTATTCAAATTCAATAGGTTCAAATCCATATTTTTTATCACCTTCTCTAATATAGAAAACGTGTTTAATATCATCAAGTTTATTAAGAGAGAAAGGATCTTCATCATTAATACAATTAAGATTAACATTTCTAAAGTTTCTCCACAAAGATTGAACTAACCTAATTTTTCTATTTACAGATTTCAAAGAGAATACAGTAAAATACCAATTAAATTTTTCAAATATTTTTGAACAGATATCTTTTTTTAACATATTACTTTTAACATTAAAAAAAAATTCATTAGCAATACAAAAGCATCTATGACGTCTGCCCAGCAAAAATTTACAAATTCTTTTAATTTCAGTATCTTTAATTTTTTTCAAAGATAAATTTACGAAAACCGATAATATATGAAAAGCATCAACATAACAATCTTTTTCTAGATGTTTTATATGTGCGAAAGCATTATTTCTCATATGATTATGCAAAATGCAATAATTAGAATTTCCAAAACAATTATATTTACAAGATTCACAATTTGTGTTAATATTGCGAAAAATACAACCCGTCATCTTAATAATATTAATATAATAATTTTGCTTCTTTATATGCTAAATAGTCATATAATTTATTTTTATATAAAATATATTTTTTGTTATTGCTCCTTTTTATAACTACTTGAGCATTTTCAATTAATAATTCATGTTGTGTATTTTTATATTGAGTAACTTTAAAGTCATTTGCGATGTCTGATGTTGTAGTAAGAGCGAGTTTTTCTAGATTAATCGGAAAAGCGTAACATTTATATAATCCTTCATTAACTTTATTAACTTTAGCATTCATAGCACAATCAACAGCGGCACTTTTCAAAGCATTTAAAAAACTTGAAGTAAGTTTTTCTTTTTGTTTGGATAAATTAAAAACGTGTTGATCTGTAGTTAATGAATTATCTTTTATTGTAAAAGTTTTAAAAGCAGGGTTATTCGCACTATTCTCACTAGCTACCATTATATATTTGAAAATTTGCACATTTCTTTCATCAATAGGAAGATGATAATGGCTATTAGTTCGTATCGCCCTTCCAATAACTTGTTCAGTTCTCACATTATTCCAATAAGGTTCCATTAATAAAACTTTTCTAACGTTAGTCAGAGAAATTCCTTCAGCCCCAGATTGAGTTATTATAAATGTATTAATTATAGACCCATTAATGTTATCATCAAAACTTGGACCATTTGGGTTTTTTCCTGATATCGTAAAATTTTCATCAGACAATTGTTTTTGAATTGTTCTAGAACAAAACATTAAATGACCATTATATATGTTCATTAACTCTTTCGTTTTGTCTCTATCTTCGTTGAAAATAATGAAACGTTTGTTATTGTATTTTTCCGAAAGAACGTTTTTGTGATCAACAATCGAATAAGAACCAGCAACTATATCTAAAGAAAATTCAATCCAACCAAGTTTTTCAAGAATTATTTTAAATATAGCTATACCTCCAATGTTTCTAAATTGAGAATATACTAATGCCTTTTGATTAGGAACACTTGTTAAATCAATAATCATTTGATCAAATTTGGGAGAATACGTATGAAGGTCAATATCTTTTATATTTGAAAGTTTTAAGATTATTTTTTTGAGCTGATTCTCATATTCATCTTTAACAACTTTTTTCAAATTTCCATCTATTATATCATCTGCTTTTTGCTTTTCCGCCAATATCATATTTTTTATATCTTTGGGATAAAGTCTTTGAATATCATTTGGAAATACAAAATTACACAAACTGCGACTAAAGGCTCGATACGTTGATGTTTGTTCGTTTTGTTGTTTTTTCATAATTTCATCTGCTTTAATTTCTTTCATACGTTCTTCGTAATACTTACCAAATTGATACTCTGACATTGGGATTTTCCTAATAATTTCTGGTAATTCTGTAGGAAATATGTCATCATTTGCTCTCCTAAAATAACTAACACTTCCTAATATGCGTCTCATAAACAAATCAGAATTTTTAAGTTCATTATTTTTATCATCAACAAAGGTGCTATTAAATTCATCTTCTTTTTCTGGTAATGGTGTATATACTTTAGATACAATTCTCCCTATTGAATATTTTAAATTTTTTAATCTAGTTTTAATTTCATTAATCAACTCTTTATGAGACTTTTTTGTATCTTTTCCAGATTTAATGATCATTCCATTTTTTTTTTCAAATCCGTGTGGTATAAACTCAATTGCTAAAAAATTGTTCGAAAAACTTGAGACATCTATATATTTGTCAAACTGTTTAATATCATTAATTGGATTTTTTTTGGAGTTAATAACTTCAATTCGAAATTGAACAACACCACCCTTAACAAGATTGATTAGAGGCGCAATTTCAAAAGGTTTATTAATCAAAGGAGTTCCAGAAAGAAGTAAAAATTTAGCATTTTTAGCATTTAACATAGATTCATAAATCTGTGTTGAAATTTTGCTACCATTCACAACATTCCGAATAAAATTATGAGCTTCGTCAATTACAGTAATTGAGTTATCAAACACCTTATCATTAACAATTTGCGATGATTTCTTTTCAGATAAACCGTTGTATTTTATAAAGTTGTATTGATCTTCAAGTATTATACTAATTGATTCTTGAATCAATTTAATTTCAGATTGATTTGCTTCTTCTTGCCTTTTTTTCTTAATAACAAAAACATCATCCCCTTTAAAGTCTGGTATCCAAATTGTTTTTTTGCGAGTTTTTATAGACTGATCCTTAGAATTAATTAAATACCATATTGTTTTTGAATTATTTAAATGCCTCCCCAATTTAGAATATTTCAATAATTCTTTTTCATAATTTTTAGCAATTGAAGCAGGTAGTAAAGTATTTACTTTCATATTTTTTCCAATAGCTTGTTCGCAAGTATTAATAGCAGTTCTAGTTTTACCTGTTCCTAACCCAAAATAAATAAGTAATCCTCGGTATGGGTTTGATAATTTCAAGAAATCAGCAATAAATTTTTGTTGAGGGAATAGTTTTCCAGTTTCTGCTTCGGTTTCATAATTATAATTATAATAAACTTCCTTATTAAACCCAACCCTGTTCGATAATAGCATCTATCTTACTATATATAACCATAAAATAACATATATTTGCGAAATGCTTTATATTAATATAGATACCCGTGAAAAAAAGTTATCAGATGAGTTATTAAACCGTGATTTAGATGAATTCACAGATAATATAGAAATTGCTGTAAATACATTAGATATAGGAGATATATACATACAAACGACACAATTTCAAATTATTTTTGAAAGAAAAACTACACAAGATTTACTTTCATCAATAAATGATGGAAGATTAAGAGAACAAAAATCAAGATTATTAAGCTCTGGTATCAATAATATTTGCTATATAATTGAAGGTAATAATGATATTATAAGTTCTCAATTGATACAACACCAATCAAAACTTGTTGGTGTATATTTGAATACTTTATTTAGAGATAGAATACCAATTATATTTGTCAAATCTGTTAAGGAAACCGCCACATTTCTGTTATTGTTAGCAACAAGATTAATTCAAAATCCTTCAAGATTTCAAAAAGATGAAATTAAAAACGAGTACATTGATTGTTTAAAAGTTAAATCAAAGAAAATTGAAAATGTTGACCAAAGAGTATGTTTTCAACTACAATTAGCACAAATTCCAGGAATATCCACTAAACTATCAAAAATATTGTCTAATATTTACCCAAATATGAAAGCATTTATAGAAGAACTTTCAGAAAAAGGTATATCATCTTTAATAAAAATTGAAGGTATCGGAAGAAAAAAAAGCGAAACTATACTTGAATATTTAGGTATATGATAATACCATTAATATAACAAGAAAGACAATAAATATATGAGAATAATTAATAATAAACCACGATTTCCATTTCTTTGTAAAAATAGGCGCATCATTATTATTAATAATGTAAGAAAAGTCCCTCATATTCAGTAAAGAAATCGCAATACTTAATATTAAAATAAGTAATCCTAAAATTTTTATGGTATACTTATGATATGGGTCATCAAAGAATTTACTGAAAAGAATTAATGAAATACCAATTGAAGAAACTAAAAAAGAATTTCTTAGTCCTGATTGATATCCGTTATAGACCGCGTTATAGTTCATTCTTTAATAATAATTTACATATTAAAAATGATATTGTGTGGATTAGTGAACACACAAAATACTTGCGGACTTAATACTTTCGTTCAATGTTTCGCAAACATAATAAAAGAAGATCTACACAAATTCCCATTAAATAACACTAAATACCCACAAACAACAAATCTATTAGAGTTAGTAAATTTAATGAAAGAAAATACAAACAATAAAATAATTCCAACTAAATTTGTTAAAGAATTTTTTCGAGATTCTCCTTTTAAACTAGGTGAACAACAAGATGTAACTGAATTATGGATTTATATAATAGACAAAATCCATCAAGAATTAAGCATTCCAACACCATTTACAAGTGATATAGAAGAACAAACAATAAACAAAATACTTAAAGATAAAACATCCATTATCAGAGAAAATTTAATGGGTAGTACAGTATGTAATAGGATATGCACAGTATGCAATACAATAATTAAAAATTATGAACCTTTCTCATTATATTATATAAATCTAGAATCCTCAATACTTGAAGGATTGTGCAATACATTTAAAAAACAAGAAGAAGAACATAATTGCGAAAAATGCAATATAAAAACAAAACAAAAAAAATATATCAAACTCATACAAGCACCTAAATATTTAATGGTATCTATAAAGCGTTTTGATAATAATATGAAAAAACTTCAAGATAGTATATTTATTAATAAGATAATGTCATTTAAAACAAAAGACTTAAATGGAAATATAGCAGAAGAAAACAAATATAAATTATTCGCAACAGCATGCCATCACGGTTCTTACGGAAGCGGTCATTATACTACAATTTTATATGATGGTGATAAAAGTTATAGTATAAACGATAAGAACATAAGCCAAGAACAAACACCTTCTAATATTAATAGCCAAAACGCATATGTTATAGTATATCAAAAGATATGATTTTCAATTTTTTCAATTCTTTTTAAAAGGGCTTTTAAACCTTCAACAATTAACCCATTCATATTACCATAATCAATTGTTAATTCCCCATTTTTTGTTTTATTTATTACTTCAGGTAAAACTTTTTCAACATCTTGAGCAATCAAACCAGTTTCAATTTTACCAGTATCTTTACGAAGATATGTATATCCTGTCAATTCCGATATTTTTTGTAAAGAATTTGAAATAACTTTCATTTCAGTTTTTAGATTTCTATCAGAAAGAGAAGATACTCCACCAACAGCATAAATCTTCTCCATAGTTACTAATGTACCATTAACTGTTGCAGGTCCTTCAACAAATAGAGCGTCAGCATCGACTATTCCACCAGTAGAACATCTTAAATTACCATTTATTCTTAATTTATACTTCCTGTCCGTTTGACTTGAAGCATTGTCAAACATGCAAATATAATTTGAAATATTATCATAGTATGTCGAAATGAATGGTTCATTCTTCATATTATTAATTGTTGAATTCCCAAAAATATTAATATTGTATTTGTTTGAAACAATACCTTGTTCAACGTAGAAAGTCTGTCTTTGTTCAAGAGATACTATTTCGCTACTTATTAAACTAAAAGGAACACCTATACATACAGTATTTGAAGTTGTAATATCATTATCAGTTCTATCATAGATAGTAATCATATTACCATGACCGAGCGCTAGAGCATTCATATTATTCACATATTTTAAAAATTTGAAATCTGTTCCATTCGTCGTAATATTTTTTGATGATAATACAAATCTTGTGGATGAATTCTCATCATCTTCAATATAATCCATAGATATGGTATTGGAAAAGTTATTTTCTAAATCATAAAACTTCAATGTTGGCTCATTGTTACTTGTATTGGAAGATATGATAGAAATAGTAGGGTTTATATCATATGTATCGTTAGTTACAATAATAGCATTTTCTTTAGAACTTACACAAAGTAAATGAGTATTTGAGAAAACATTTTTAGAACGAATACTATCTATATCAAAATCATTTTTACAAATATTGAAATCATTCAGAATATTAGTTCTACTATCATTATACTTAAAATATGTTGAATCAATGTTCGCAATATCAGCAGTATCAATTTCAGCTATATCATCTCCAATTCTCTTATTTGTTTCAGAATTTAATATTCCATTAGAATCAAATATGAATTTACCAACAACAATGTTATCATAAACTTGTATATTAGAAACTAAAACTTCACCAACATTATTAAGTTTATTATTATTCAAATCAATATCTTGAATAATATTATCAATAATAAGATTAGTAGCATACCCTGTACCATATAGATTGAATTTCAAACTTTCATCAATATTATCATAATCATAAATATTTGAACAAAGAATTAAACTACCAGTATGCGAAACTTGGAAAGGTGTATTTTGATTAGATGAAAATGTGCAGAATGGAGGAGGTTTAACAAGAATAGGTGTATGATCAGCATAATAAAAATTGGTATAAATGTTTGAGTAATAAACGTTTGTTTGTATTTCAATGTTGAAATTATAATTGCTATCACCAACATTAAAAGGAATATTACAACTGTAAATATTAATATTTGAACTTAAATTAGGATCAGAAAAATCAACAAAGCTGACAATATTTGAAATAGTAATAGTATTTTCATCAATTAATTGAGGTTCATTTAAAATCACATTACTGGTACTAAAGAATTGATCAATATATCTAATTTGTAGATTTATTCTTGTATTGCTATTATCAATAATAGCATTATTCAATAATGGGGTTTTATTAAAATCAAAATGAGTATAATTATTTACGAATAAAGTCTTATCTAAAGAGAAATCTATAAAAATAGAATTTGTGCCGAATTCTGGAATATTTGAATGAATATCAATATATAAATGATCATAATTGAAAATATAGTTAGATGTAGAAACATAATTTGAAGATATGTAATTACTTTCTTCAAGATAATCAATGTTTAAGTTAATTAAAGGTTCATCTCGTATGTCGTGCTCGCCTAAATCATCACCTCTATTAATGTGCAACAAACCTTTATTTTCATCAGTTCCAATCCCAACTCTGGATAATTTATCAATATTAAAAATAGAGAAATCGCTATTACCTTTAGAATAAAAATTTAAATTTTCAGTATCATTTTCTATATGAATGAAAGCCTTAGAATTCGCAGATATTCCTATTCCTAAATGCCCATCTTTGTCAAAAATAGTTTTAACATTTCGTATGTTATCATCAAAATTCGCAAGTTCAATGAAATTACAATCAGAAGGATATCTATAAATACCGAATGATACGTTATTAACAAGTTGTTCATCAAGTAAAATGTTTTGTTCAATAGTTATTTGATTTTTAAATACACCATCTAAAATGCTTGTATTAGTAAGTAATAGATTATCAATTAATATATTTTCATTATTGTAGGGCAAAATTCTATTTACGTAAAGATTCGAGTAAATGTGCGTGTTAGCATCAATATTAAAAGTTTCGTTTTTTAGAATTGAAGTGTTTTCAGATATTTCAAAAGCTTTGAAATTGGGATAATAAACAGAAAAATTATATTCATTCAAATATATATTATGTTCGTTTGAGAATGATGAATATTGACTTGTTAGTTCATTACTACCAATCACAACTTTATCAATATTTAATGTTTGGCTAATATCAAGAGTGTCTGTTGTTATTGAAATTAGATGGTTATTATTTTCAACTGAATTAATGACAAAAATATCATTAGAAGAGCCAATTTTGATATCATTTCCTAGTTGAATATAAACATCATTAATGTCAGCATTGATAGAAGGTCTTAATTCAAGCAAAGTTGTATTTGTTTTTGATTGTAAAGTTAATCTTTCATCTATATTATTTGTAGTTTTGTAGTTAGTATTTCCAACTTTAATAGACATAATATACTACTTTAATATTTAAGAAGCATTTATATATCATCATCATCTACAAAATCAATTTGAGCATCTTCTAGTTTCTGTTCTTGTTTGTATTCAACAGAGAAACCCATCTTCTTATAGAATGCTAATCTCCTGAAAAATTTATTTTTGATAATATCTATTTCATCAATAATATCTATAGTCATAGGAATATATTTACGTTCGTGTGGCAATTGTCTTTGAATTCTACCAATTGATTGTTCAATAGAGGTAATAGGAGAAGCTAGTATTAGAGTATTAAGAGCTGGAATATCCATACCTTCACTTGCCATCTGATATGTTGCTAATATAATTTGCATATTTTCACTTTCTTTGAGTTTTTCTCTTGTCATACCACCTACATAGTAGCCAATGTTGTAATTATTATCAAGTAATTTTTCAATAACTTTTAATTGGTTTTTTCTTTCCGAAAGAATGAGAATTTTTCTATCTATTTCATTCTTCAATATTTCTGTTATAATATTAGTAATTTTTTTAGTTCTTTCAAAAAAATTGCAAATATTGTTAATGATTTTTACAGAATTAACTTGACCATTCCATAAAACAGTAATAGCATTATAATCAGGGTCATCACTATTAAATGTATAAGTTTTTACAATCATATCTTGTTTATTTTTATAAGATTTATCTTTAAGGACTTGTTTTCCAATAAACCATTCAAACACTTTACGTAGACCATCTTTTCTATCTAATGTTGCAGAAAGACCTAACATCATAGATGGCACAATTTTTAATAATGCTCTGCTAAAAACTTCTGCGCTTGTATGATGGCATTCATCAATAATAACTAAACCAAAATCACTAAATATATCCATAGGATAATCTCTTTTAGCTAGTGATTGTAAACTTGCTATTACAAAATCTTTATCAACAACATCAATAATGCCTTGTTTAATTATGCCAATTCTTGCTTTAGGTGCGAACATATTTGCTCTTTCTTTAAACTGATTTCCTAAGAAATCTTTATGATGAATAAACAAAGTTTTCTTTTTAAAATGGCAAGCACAATAAATAGCCATAACTGTTTTACCACCAGCACACTTTACACTAATAATCCCGCCTCTTTTAATAGGGTTATTAGCAGCATCAATAAATGCGTTAACTTGTTCTTCTTGTTCTTTTCTTAAAGTTCCTTCAAAATTTAGGTTTTCACAATGAGTACCCTCTGATATAGTATTTCTATGTGGTATACCAAATTTCTCTAATCCATAACATCTTGGCATATATATTTTTCTATCGTTTTCTCTGAATAACTCAAAAATAGGAGGAGTACCACCAAAAGATGTGCAAATCTTAGGTGAAACGGTTAAATCTTTTTTGATTTTAGCAATTATATCAACATTATCAATATTTTTTACAATTGAGTATCCATTTGAAGATAGAGAATTCATTTATCTTACAATATATATAAATATAGAATGGATCAATTTCTTATCTTTGTATTTCAATTTTTATGTTTGTTAGTATTACTAACAGTTATATATAACGATGTTGAAAATCAGCAAGATTTTAAGAAGCCTCTTAATCAATTAATAATTGCTATAGTAGTATTAAGCATATTAATCTTTGTTGATGCTCTTGCTGGATTTTTATTAGTCTGCGCTTTATTAGTAATATATTATAACGTTTATGGTGGTAATAAACTCTTTTTTCCAAAAGAGGATTTGAAAGAGAATGGTTATACATATAACATGGATTATATTACTCCTGCGAATTTAGATAATGCGCAAAACAACATATTCAACGAAGATGTCATAAACAAACCATACATGGGATTTGTTCCTGAAAACAATATGAAATTATATTCGGCTCAAGGATATGGTGATCAGGTCAATATTTCTGGATATGAACAAGAATTAGGAGAAAAAATATAAATTATTGCCAAACTATTTTGACACCAAAGTATGTCATAACAATAAATGATAAGATGGACATAAAAAAATCCGTTCCAAGAATTATATTATATTCATTAACATCGTATGTACTTTTTTTCATTAGTGTATAAATCATGCTAATAATTGAATATATAAGAACAATAAAGGAGAAAAACACGACAAACGCACTTGTTGATTTCAAATAACTCCAAATAATAGCTATACCAATCATTATAGCAACGAACATTGACAAAGTGATATATAAGATATTTAAATTTATGTCATCTACCATTTTATTTTATGAAATAAATTATTTATTATAGAAGAAGTATAAATAAAAGAATAAAAACATGACAAAGTATTTAATAATAAATGAGTTATCATGAATAATTTGTATTGGGACTGTATTAATAATATTTTCAGTTATAGATGGGTGTGAAACAATTCCAACTATAACAATAAGTATGATAACAGTTTTAAGAATATCATAATCTAATATTTCTTTTTTATTTTCAATATAAATTGGTGCTGGTAATTGTTGTATTTCAGGACCATTTTCATTGAAAGTTACATGTGGTTTAGGAGCAGGTTTTTGTTTTTGCATTTCATTGATAATGTTTTGAACAATAGGATCATTTAAGTCACCTTCATTATTCTCATCTGCAACTTGTTTTACAGGTATACTTCCAATAGGCGTGGACATAGAATTTGCCATCTAGTTTATAGAAGTAATATATATTTAACATGATTATATAGACGAATATTTTAGGTTTTTGTTATATTTTTCAATAGAATTGTTTGTGCATCCAACAAATCTTGGTTTAAATATAAAACATTGTCCATCAAATTTGAAAATTTCGTTCTCAATATTTTTGATATTAGGAGAATGTATATGAGTGCAATTTGATACACAAATTGGTTTAAATAAAGATGCTACACCAAACCCTATTAAAATACTTACAACAATTTGCCCTCTCTCAGTATATAGTAGAGTATCAACAATTCTCATATTTATTATTATCTAATATTAAAGATATGGAAAAGTGTTTATACGATCCTATTAAACAAAAATTTGTTAAACCAAACCCATACATAGAAACTTTAAAAAAATGTAAAATAAAAAAAATTTCGGATTGTTTGACGTTTTATAGAAATAACAAAGAGGAAATAATAAATACAATTTGTAATGAAATTAACAATAGAAAATATCAACTAAAACCACCTACATATACAGAAAATCATAATACATATCAAAATCGTTATTTACTTAAAAAGGAATTCAATAAATTCATAAAACATCTAAATACTCAAAACTGTTTTAAGATAGATAATGTTATTTCATTAGATAAAACATTGATATTGAAGCAAAGAATTGGAAGTAAAAGTAAATATGGTCAAGCATTTTTGTTAACTTCAAGAAACGATGTTTATAAAGTAGCCGCGAAGATAATGCCTGATGATAAATATACTAAACAAGAATTAGATATTGTGCGTATTATAGATAAAGTAGTCTCGAAAGATATATTGCCTCATCTACCAATATACTATAAGACATTCTATTGTTCCATCCAAAATGGTGCATGGATTGATTTCCAAGAATATGGTAAAGATATAAAAACAAGCGACACAAGCGAAACAAGAGATGAAATTGGAGACCATTATATATTAATCAATGAATTAGCAAAAGGTGATTTAAAAGCATTTACTTCAATAACAATCAATAAAACAGAACTATTCAATTCGTTATTTCAAATATACATAAGTATACTTTCTTTACATATTTTGGGAATACAACATAATGATTCGCATTGGGGAAATTTTCTATATCATAAAATAACACCAGGTGGATGCTTTGAATATGAAATAAATGGCGAAACTGTGTATCTTGAAAATATTGGATATTACTGGGTAATTTGGGATTTTGGGCTTTCTAAAATGAATAGAAACTATAATTTTTACAAAGATTATTATAGAGTTATTCATGCTTTTATACCTAAATATGAAGGGGGATGGAATGAATATTTACCGAATATTTATCCAGAAATTATTGCTTTTAAAAATATGATAAGATCACCACAGTTTAATGAATTTGAACTTTTTAATTTTATGATAAATAGTTTAGATATATTTAAAAAAAATCCTATAGGAGAAGTGTTAAATAAAAAAAAATATATATTAAAAGAACAAAATCGCTAGGACAATAAGATTAATTCTTTGATATCAAGTTTCGGCATATCTATTGTTCATTAAATTAAAAACATGCTCTTTGTATAATACAGGTGTCCAATCTTTATCAGGATGAACTAAGTTCATTATATCAATATCAATGGTAGTATTTGAATTTAAAAATAATTTCAAAATGCCATGAATGCTATCTTCACCGGCATCATATTTGAAATCGGGTAATACATCATAATTTTTATATTTAATAATAACAGGAAGAATAGGAGCCATAGGAACAAAAGCTCCTGTTTTGAAATTACCAATGTTATTACCAAATTCTGGATGCTGCATACCATCAGGAGCAATAGCTATAGGATTAACGTTTTTTTTCAAATGATCACAAATTTTTTTTGTATTGTTAGAGTTGGGTTTGTTATCAATCATGATAGCATGAAATTTATTAATTATTATAGATGAACCAGGAAAATGTTTGAATATTCTATCACTTATTACACAAGAAATGTTACCAAAAACAGATGCCAATACAATTGGCTCGATTATTGAAATATGATTGAAAGATATTATGAAATTATTATCTTTTGGAATGTTTTCAGAACCTTTAATATTTAAGGTATACCCCATAATATACAAAACTGTTTTACCAAATACTATATTAAGATAGTGACAAAAATATGGTGGAGATACAAAAAGTAATGCGATATATATGATGAGTAATATACAACAAAAAATGATTTTAAAAATCATTACTCTTAAAACAAAGAAACACATATATATTCAAAATTTAAACACGATGGTATATGGAAAATATGTTATAACAATACTTACTGAAAACATAAAAGCACATAAATATTATTCCAAAACAATGATATTACAATACATTAATCTATTAACTTCCGAAGACGATAAAATGATATCCGGAATAAAAATATTGTCTAATCTTTCTTATTTTTTCTCTTACTCTGAAGACTATACGTTTCCAGATATATTGCGTCGAATTGATGCTATTTTCGCGATATATGATAAGCAACAAGAACCTAAAAAACTACGTAGAGAATACACATTGAAAGATATTCAAGTATACCCTTATGATAATTATCATTTGTTTTTGACAGAAATGACAATACAAATAAAAAGAAAAATCCCAAATATGAACGGTAAAGAAAGAATTTCCTATATAAGAGGTTTATGGTTTCAAAGAAATAACTAACTTTTTCAAATCATCAATTTCATCATAAACATCTTTCAAAGCTTCCACAAATAATCCAGCTAAATTTCCATACATAACTCTTAATTTACCATCTTCTTTTGTTAAAACTGCTTCGGGCAAAACTTTTTGAATTTCTTGAGCAATTAATCCAGTAAATCTTCTTTTGAGTGGAGTGTCGTTTCTTTCAAAAGTATATCCTGAAAGATTTTTAATAATGTTACGTGGTTGTTCAATATTACTAAAATCGTATTTATAACTAATGTCGGAATCAGTAGAAATATCTGTTTTAGCATATATCTGTCCTGAAGTATATATATCACCATCAGTCAAAAGAAAGTAATTATCTGATAAATTGTCGTCAATCCAATCAGTCGAAGAATTACTAGAAATTATTAGTTTACCATATTGTAGAGTGTTTCCTTGAACAACAATGTTATAGTTATCAATATTTGAAGACTTCACATTTGATAAGTTATCCCCAACAAGTATTCTATCTGATTGAAGAATATTTGAATTTTCAAACTCTTTGCTATAATTATTACCGCTGTCTCCAATATATACATGACGATCTGCTAGACCAGTTAGGCTTGTTTCTTTCCATTCTGTAATTACATTTGAACTGTCAATTGATGTAATATATAAAGCACAGTCTTCAGGATTTTCTGGGATTTGTAAAGGTAAAATGATATTATAAGAGCTGTTTATATTGCTGGATACAAGAGAAACATAATTACTTGAATTAATATCATATATACCAACGGTGTTTTTAGCATGAACGCCTGGACTGTCGTAAAAATTTTGAAAGGTCTTTTCAAATC